>Ga0208022_1000075_pt1 | contig 40617 bp, 44 predicted proteins | sample ColrivemetaGS747_FD_187622 | JGI IMG/M metagenome (GOLD analysis project Ga0208022, IMG submission 187622) | Estuarine microbial communities from the Columbia River estuary - Freshwater metaG S.747 (SPAdes) (version 2) | ecosystem: Environmental > Aquatic > Marine > Intertidal zone > Estuary ...
AAAACCCCAAATAAATGTTTTGCTTTAGAATGATCGCTTAAATGAACGCGACCATTTGTAAATTTGTCAGTTAAATAAGTTTGGATTTGTTGTTTAATAGGATTAGTTAAAATGTAATTTGGATCCGTTTCTTTTTTATATAATACGAATGCTTCAAAGAAATCAACGTATGAAATTCTATTTAGGTAATTTACCTGACATTTATCCAAAATGAATTGTTCATAATCTTGGATATCATCTGGATTATTTACAGAAAAAGTTAAAGGGCGTAATCGGAATCCTCTCCAAACATTTCTTCTGATATTTTCATAAAATTCTACTCCTGATCTAAATTTATTTTGCAAAAAAATATTTAAATTTTCTTTTATATTTTTTTCAACGGTACGTTTACTATATATTCTAAAAGCTCGAGTTAATTCTTCTTTTGCTGTAAAAAAATTAGGATCTGTCTCACAAAAGGTATCTAAAAATCCCTGAAAATCATTTGATTTATCTATAATAGGATTTGTGTTATTCGTAGTGTTATTTATTTTCATTTCTGCAGTTGTATTTTCATTTGTTATTTTAGTTTCATTGTTGGTTGTATTTATAATTGTATTCATAGCTGGGATTAAAGATTCTATATTTTTAGAATCTGAAAATGCTATGATAGCTGACACGGTTTGTTTTGCAAAATCTAGACCTACATTAAACCATTCTTGCATTTTGTTTTCTCTAAATTTATCAAGCATATGATGACACAATTTTTCAATTAAACTGCAATCTATACATTTTTTGTAAAAAACTATACCACCAGATTTATTAATATTACTATAATATTGTTCTCTTAATATTAAATTTTTAGTTTGTCCAATTTTTAATATAGAATTAGGGTCATTTAAGTTATCTTGAAAAATATAAATATAATTACCATCTTCGACATCAAAACACCTTCTATTTAACATTTTATTTCTTAAAGTTTTTTCTTTTGTTAGTTCTCGTTGTGTAGTTGCCAATTGTGATTCCGTTTCTTCTAATAGTGACTTTTGACTTTCTATTTCTTGTTTTATAATTTTATTGTAAATATTTTCTAATTTTACATAGTATTTTCTAATCGCTTTCCCCTTATCTGTTTTTATCATCATACATAAATTTTTAAAAGTGTCTATATTTAACATAATTATTTCCGTGGCAAATTGACCGTGCTCCGAAGGGAGCAAGGTGATTTTGTAATCTTCATCTTTAACAAAATTATTTTCAAGTGTTCTTTTTGCATTTTTTTTATGCGCAAATCCCATCATTTTCAGTACATTTTCAAGGTTTATTGGAAAGTCGTTTGTTGGGTGGTAATTCATGTAAACATAAAAATTAGCAATGTGCCATCGACTTTCTTCTTCTGTAAATGTTTTATCAAGTTCTTTAATCATCTTAGTTTGTACATTTAATGAAATATTTGAATTTTTTGATACAAGAGCCTTAAAATCTATACATTCTGTTTTAATAATTTGATCCATATTGTAATATTATGATAAGATGTTTATTTTTAAATCAAATATTGAACGAAAAATAAAAAAGTAATTAAATTAGATACTTGGATAAAATACCCATTTTGTCGTTGTGTCATTTTGTGACATATAACCAACTATTTTCTTGAAAATATCGTCTTGTTGACGTAGTTTATCAGTGCTTTTTAGTAAAGGAAAATATTTTGCAAATTCGTGTAATCCAATTATTTGGAAAAATTTATGAAGTGTATAACTATATGATAAGAAATTCTTTCTACCTTTTGGTTTGAAATTTTCATATGGATCTTGGATTTGTTGAAACATAATCTTTATCTTTTCTTCTATTTCTGATGTTAATGTAAATGGTGGTCTTCCATTAAGACGATTAATAATACCAATTACATTATCGTAATAATCATTAAGATTGAGCTTTTTAAGATACTTTTTAATTTTATCCTCTGTAAGTGTATTCAAATCCTGAATTCTTTCTTTGTTTGCTTCTAATAACACTTTGTCTAAAATCTCTTGTGGGATACCACGATTCTCCTTTGCTTGAAAACGTCTTAGCCAATCTTCTAAATGCGTCATCTTGTCATAGGTGAATTGTGGTCTATAATCAAAATCTTGGAGTTCTTTGTATGATAGATCCGTGGCTTGTTCTACAGTGTGTGCACATTTTCCACAAGAAGGACATACTAAAAAACTATGTTCTGTAACAAGTGTGGTTTTACATTCTAAACATTGGACTGAATCTTGTTTAAATTCTCTTTTTTGATTCGTATAACCTGGTTCAAATTTATGCAAATACAAATCAACTAACTCGTTTTTTTTAGTGTATAGATCATTTAATTCGATGTTTTGTTCAGGTGTTAAATCCTTGATGTTTAGAAAATAATGTTCTCGTTCTTCAAGTTCAATGTACTCCATTATAATAGAAGAAGATTCTAATAAATAATCCATCTCTTCCTTACCTGAAATAATTTTATCCCTTTCTTTTTTTAAATCTTCTAGTTTATATTTGTTTAATCTCAAGGAAGCTATATCGTCTTCAATGTTTTCATTGCTTCTTTTTTTTGTAATGTTTTGTTTTTTTAACAAACCCTCAATATTCCTAATTTTACTATCTATATTCTTGATTTGATCATTTTGTTTTTTAAATTCTAACAATTTACTTTCGTGTTTATGCATTATAGAATGATGACTTTTTGATTTCTGTTTTGTACCATTATACTTTTTAGAAAAAGTTGGGACGCCATGTGAATCTTTTTTTTTCCTCATATAATCATATATATCTGTATATATAATATTTGTTTTTAAATGCGTTGACGGTAGAATATTGTATTTTTTTTAATAGTAAATGTATAATGAACAAACACAATATATTAATAAATTTTTTAACAAAATATTTATTTATACTCAACGCCGCATCTGATGGATGGAGTATTTGTTATATTGGTGGTAATCGCTTTGAATTTTGTAAGAAAATAGGTTTAGATATAAACAAACAACTAATTGATAATAAATACATTAATCGCAAATTAGACAATATATATACAATAATAAAAAACTGAAAAAAAGTATTTAAAATTAACATTTAATTTATATTAATAAATGTGGAAAATTTTGAGTATTTTAACATTCTCCTTAGTGAATGCATGTGATAAAAATTGTAAGCATAATGTTCCAAAAACTAGAGACATTATTTTACCAACACCACCAATAACTTGTTTTAATACTATCATCACTACAACAAAAAATATTATAAATACAGTTACAGTTACAGACACAGCTACAGTTACAGACACAGTTACAGACACAATTACAGACACAATTACAGACACAGCTACAATTACAGATATAGCTACAATTACAGACACAGCTACAGTTACAGACACAGCTACAATTACAGATATAGTATTTGTGACAGAATCTTGTAGTGTACCAACTAATGACAGAGATATTACAATAGAAATCCCTACTGAAACTCCAATTGAAACTCCTACTCCAGTTGAAACTACACCTTGTCCTGAAGAAACTGAACCAACTAACGACAGAGATATTACAATTGAAATCCCTACTGAAACTCCTACTCCAACGGAAACTACACCTTGTCCTGAAGAAACTGAACCAACTAACGACAGAGATATTACAATAGAAATCCCTACTGAAACTCCTACTCCAACGGAAACTACACCTTGTCCTGAAGAAACTGAACCAGTTAATAGTAGAGATATTACAATTGAAATCCCAACGGAAACTCCAACTGAAACTCCAACTGAAACTACACATTGTCCTGAAACTCCTACTATAACAGAAGTTGCAACCGTAACAGAAACTTCATCAATCGAAGTATTAATTACGAGTTATAGTTTAAATGAGACAGTTACTCTTTTGTAAATAACGATTTGTAAATAACGATTTGTAAATAACGATTACCTATAAGTTTATTAATTAATATAATTTTAATATTTAATTAATAAATGTATAAGCTATTGTATTTTGTAACCAGTACAATAGCAAATTTTATAAATATGGATTATAATACTATATCTGATCTTGCAAAAATGTCTTATAATGTATATTATGATATAAATAATAAAAATTGGTTAAATACTACATTAAACAATGTTATTGATGTAAGTATATCAAATGATACTGTAAGGGCATATTTATTTACGAACAATGAAAAAACAAATACGGTAATTGCTTTTAAAGGCACGAGTACGTATTGGACGAATAATAATTTGCAAGGTAATTCGCTAGATAATTCTCAAGGTAATTCGTTAGACGACAAAAATATGTGTATGTTATCCAGTTCTGAAAATGATAAATACAATGATAATTTGTTTTTTTCATGTTGTTTTTATAAACAAAATAGTTTGTTTGGGGATTGTAATATGTGTAATACTAATAATACAAAATTTAGTTGTTGTAGTGATTGTTATAAAACGAGTCTAAGAGATGAAAATAATTATATAAATGAAATTGGTAAAATTATTGATAGAGTGAAAATGGAAATTGATTTTAACAAGTCAAAAGTTTATTTTACAGGGCATTCTTTAGGGGGAATGTTAGCGAGTATAGCTGCTTTTATATATAATAAAACAGGTGCAAGTTTTGAAACACCAGGTGATTTGCATTATATGAAATTAGCATACGATGGACCACAAATAAACTCCATTAAACAGAATAACAATTTTTATCATTTTGGTCATACAGCTGATCCAATTTTTACGGGAAATTGTGGTAGAACATGTTCTTTATTTGGATATAATATTAATACAATGTGTCATACTGGTTATACATGTTTGTATGATTCAAAGACAAAATTAGGTTATAGTGAATCTATATTTAATCATAGAATAGAATATATTGTAAAAAATATAGTTCCAAAATTTGAAAATGATATGCCTAATTGTACAATGGAGACTAATTGTAATGATTGTACAGATTGGAATTTTAATTAAGTGTTTCTTTTATGAGTATCACTACGCCTCAGAACACGCCTCAGAAAACGGTATCTCATTTTACTAAATTACGAAATTGTTTATGTAATTTTGATGATCCGAATGATTTGTCCAGAGAATAAGATTCTATATGTTTTTGTTTTCTAGGTTTTGTTTGATATGTATTATAAAACATCGTTTTAATTTTTTTTGATAAATTTGGTTTTTTTTGCGTCAAGGTGTTGTAGTTTTCTATTATATATTTATGCATTTGTTTAATACTTGACTTTTGCTCAACATTTGGTGATTTATGTATTGTGGTAGTTTGTTTTTTATCAAGTTCATTTACTATTTTTTCATAATACTCTTTTGTGAATATTATAAATTCAGTTTTAGGAAATGTTTGTTCTAATATGTCAATAATACTTTTTGGGACAGTGCCGATGTTTTTTAATGATTTAATTAATATAATAATATCGTATATGTTTCTGCCATTTACTGTAGTATGTTGCATTATATTTTTGTAATGTGAAGGTACTCCTAATTTTTGAGGAATCCAGGCATATCCAAAGTCTGATAATAGAAAAATGTATCCAAGGTTGGGTAAATAGTATTTCCGATCGTTTATTATATATGTCCAATATCCACCAGGATTGACTTTATGTATTAAAATATTCTTTAAATGTAAATCTGTATGTATCATATTAAAATATCTTTTTATTGCTAAAACACTTACCATAATTTGAAACAATGCGTTCAACCACAATTCATCGCTATGATTCTGTTCGGTCCAATTATAAAAATTATCCGATGTTGCGTATTCGTTATATTGTCTTATAACATTTTTATCATAATCCCAATCGTAGTTTAAAATATAATGTGGGCATATTTTTTGTAAAACTAGTTGATTAGTTAATTGAAGAGATATTAGTTCTACTAAACTAGGTTTATTAAAAGAATGTTTGCTGTAAAATAGCTGTTTGATTTTATCTGGTTGCGTATATAATACACTTTTATCTATACTTTTTCTATCCTTTATTCTTTTTAGATACAAAGCTTTAATTATAAAATAATCGTTATACCCTAATATGCACTCAAGTTCCCTTGATTTTGTTTTTTTTAATTTTTGTAAACATAATTTAATGTTATAATCAAATCGTGTTTTGTAAATAACTCCTTCTGTACCTCTAGATATCTGTTTTTTTTTAAAAAATGATTGTGGAGTTTTATAAATATCTTGATATTTTAATTGGTGAAGTTGTTCATAAGTTTGTTTCCAATCTTGTAATTTTTTATAACGTTCTACTACGTTTTGCATTACAAATAGTAAGAATAAAAATTTACAATTAAAAATTAAAAAAACGTTTATATGTTGAATCAAAATTAATTCTTAATCCGTATGTAAAAACTTGGGGTCGTTTTGACAAAAGATAATCGTAAATTAATTTATATTGTTGTTCTTTTGATATATTCTTTGGTATACTATCTATACTGATGTAATTTTTATCAAGTAAATGTTTTAATAAAGCAGCTACAACAATTGCACTTCTTTGTTTTCCAGCTTGACAATGAATTAAAATATGTTTTTTATCACGTGTATATTTTTTAACCAATATTGGTAAAATTATCTTTAAATATTTTTCCATTAGTATAAAATCTCTCTCTAAAAGACTATCGTTAACTGGTATTCTATATGTATCAATGTTTTGTAAATGTGACAATGATTTTTTTGAATGTATTTCATTAAAGAATGGTGTATTTGGTGTACAATTTAATATAAAATTTATGTCATTTTTTTTAAGAAAGTCTATATCTATAGCAGATTGGTGATTTCCTAACCACAACCCTGGTATAATTTCTGTTACATTTGGTTTTTTGTAAATTAAATCCGATATTAAGTCATAAATTAAATTAAATAACATTTACTAATAGTATATAATAAATAAAAATTGATAAACAATTAATTTCTATTAATAATAACAATAATAACAGATGAAGTCTCGAAAATTTACTCGAAAATTTATTATAGAAAAACAAGATACAACTGCGACGACTGCAACAAGTGATTACATTGATGATTATGATGAATATTATTCTGATACAGAAGATGTAACTTCATCAATCCCAATTCGTAAAAGAAAAGATGATAAAGTGTTTACTAGTATTGTAAACACAGATTATAGAAAACCTGTTAGTGGTAGTAAACAAGATAATTTTACAAGAGATGATATATTAAAAAGACTAGTTGATTATATACCATTAAAAACAATGAAGGAAAAACAGATATTACAACAATTACCTGTTTTTAAAACGTGGATTCGGTATTATAATGTTGAAACTAAACAATTTAGAACAGGTGGACTTTTAATGAAGGTATCTTATCCTGATTATATTATGTTGGTAAATACATCAAACAATATATCTTGGAGTGTTCAATTAAAAGATAATATTATATATATACCTGATCCAAGAAAAAAGAATGTTAAAAACGATCAAAAGACTCAAAAGGAACAAAAGGAAAAGGAACAAAAGGATAAAGAAAATCTTATTAAAGAAAAATTGTATGACATGTATCAAAAAGGTAAACTTACTACAAGAAATAATTAAAATAGCTAAAAAAAATGAAATTTTAATAAAAACTTTTGATTATTAATCGTAATATTAATTATTTTAAAGTAATGACTGCAAATAAAAGATTTTTAAAAGAAATTCAAAGACTATATTTACAACAATCACAAAGAGAATTATTAGAAAATGATTACTTGATTCGGTATGACGAGACAAATATAAATAAACTCTATGCTATAATTAAAGCTCCACACGATAGCGTATACAGACATAAGTTTATAAGATTGGATTTCACAATACCTGATAATTACCCTCATTCACCACCAGCAGTTACGTTTGTAAATTATGATGGTGTTAGAATTCATCCTAATATGTATGAAAATGGTAAATGTTGTGCAACTATTTTAAATACTTGGGGTGATAACATATTTGAAAAGTGGACATCCAGTATGGGTATTGAAACCATATTGTTAACATTTCATTCTTTTTTAGATAATAATCCTTATATGTATGAACCAGGTGATAGAGATGACTCGAGTTATACAGTTTATGTTTTGTATCAGAGTTGGATATCTTGTTTAATAAGATATCTACAAAACGAAAGGGATGAAATGTTTATTAATTTCATACATACATATATGCTTACGCATATAGATGAAATTTTTAGTGATTTAAGAAATTTATCTGTTATATATCCATGTGCTTATTATAATACAAGATGTTTTGAAATCGAGAGATTTTTAGTTGATTATGAAAGATTATCACTTACATTACAAAACTATTATAATTACATTGATTTTACAGAAAATTTTAAATCAGATGATACACAAATCTCATTTAATGATTTTATGAATACTGAATACGACTGCTGTATATGCTATGACACAATTGAACAAAATGAAAATGCAATTGAACAAAATGAAACCCAAAGAGTCCGAGGTAATTTGTTTCGATTAAAAAATTGTAAACATCTTTTTCACAAAAATTGTTTAGAAAAACATATTGAAACAAATAACCGTTTGTGTCCAATGTGTAGGACTGAATTGGAAGAAAATGAATTGGAAGAAAATGAATTGGTTGAACCCAAGGATGAATGGATGATTAATCCATCGACTAAAAGAAGAATTAAAATAGGTGGGAAAACTTGGAATTATTTGAAAAATTCTGGTGTACTATAGACAGTTTGACAGTTTACATTGTATCTGATTGTGATTGGGATTCGCGTATTTTAAACCATTCTTTATCAAGATTTTTATAATTATTTATAGGTTCGATAGTCATTTGAGGTTCGGTAGTTGTTTGAGGTTCGATAGGTTCGATAATTGTTCGAGGTTGATTATGATATAAGAGATCATATGATTTTGACATTTCTTCTACGAAAATTGTATCAAAGTTTGGTAAGTTTTTATAAGATATGATTTCTCTAAATATTATTTTAAAATCTCTATGGTAAAAAAAGGCATTTACAAAATACGTTCTTATTAAATGACGTAAACGATCTTCTATGGTGCGAGTGTCCTGTATGTAATTTAGTAAATTATATGTGGAATCTCTAGTGCTACTATAGGGGCGTGATGTTACATTTATACAAGATTCAATGTATGAAAAAAATTGTCTTATGATTTGATCTGCGTTATTTGAAAAATGATTTATTAATATTTCATTAAGAGTCTGTGATGTAGTTTTGTCATAGCTAATTTCTTTATAATGCGCGTTCATTAGTCTTACAGTTATAAGATATGCACTCCATACAAGACAATGTCCAGCATTTGGATTAATGTAAGATTGATATGCTTGTAATCCTATAGGGCAAATGTTTGCAATATTTATAAAAGTATAATCTAAGATATCGAATGTGTATTTAAGGAAATTTTCTATAGATTCTTGTAAATTTATAATGTTTGAATATGTATGTTGAAGTATTATACCATGTGGTTCAAAAAATTCTATTATTCCATTCTGTGAATCTATTATAAGTAAATTAGAATGTGCATTGTAAATCGACTTTTCTTCCTGATGATCTGGATAAGAAATGTTGTAATCTAATTGGATTTCTAATAGATCTAATCTTATAGGAAGTATTATAATTTTTTTATTTTTTATACAAGATTTTATTTGATTTACTGTATTATTGGATATTGTGAATTTTAAATTCGACAAATTAATTCTTAAAAAATATTCTTCTACGTTGTCGTAATGTAAAAAACAGTAATCCCACTGTGCGTAAAATATGAAATTCAAAAACAAATTATCAAAATAATCAGAAAATAGCCAATCGTTTAAAGCTAGTGTATCTGATTGTGGATAATTTGATAAATCTGGTATGATTATAGTATTTGAAGAAATAGTATCCTTATTTATATTCCGAAATGGATTTGCACAATCTAATTCCACATATTGTATATTCATATTAAAAGTATACAATAAAAAAGTATACAATAAAAAAGTTTAATATAAAAAAGTGTAGCGCAAAATTGAATTATTTATATTCCTTTCATATTATATATAATGAAAGGGGTAATAATAAATGATATTGATCTAAGTATCCTAAATAAATATGGTCATCAGATATCTAATTTGGATAAAAAGACCTTTATGAAAATTGAAAAGTATAAAGCGTGTATAAAGAAATCAATAAATGAAGATTATAAATACGGTAGTTCTTGGTTAGATCTTTTCATATTACAAAAAAAACTAATACGGTTTGAAAAACTTTTGCATAAATATGGTATTAATGTCAATATTAGGAATAACGTAACGTAAAAGTTTACTTTGATTTTTTTAAAAACACATAGTAAGTTAACAATAATCCCAATAATAATCCCAATATTATAATAATTTTATTTTCAATGAATTTTTTGTTATGATTAATTTGGTTACTCATTAAGATATCGTCTTCTGTTGCAATATTATTTTCTCTACAAAAATTTTTATATACTTTTTTATTTACTATATCTATTCCTGCAAAATTATAGTAATCTTCTAATGTTCTTGATTTTCCTAAACCATATTTATCTAAATTAAATTGTAAATAATTTACTACATTATCTTTATCGTTATCTACTAATTTCAAATAATACTTTACTTTATCAAATGCTGGAACATCCGAATAGTATGGATTATCTGTCCATATTTTAGGTTTATCTTTTCTTGTGTATTCATGAAACACGATATTTTCAGTTGGTGTGAAAATGTCCCAACCGTGTGTGTAAAATCGTATGCTGTGTAATATTTCTTCTCCGACAAATAAAAATGGCAAATTAGGGTCAAATGGTAATTCTTTTAAAAAATAAGATTCGCAAAATAACATACCTCCGGCAACGTATGGTGTCATATATGGTGTATTATTACTATTTATTTCTTCAGCACCCATAAATGATAACATTCCTCTATCGTTAAAAAATGATTTGCATATTCTTGTAACATTGTTTTTTATACTATCGTTATATTGGTCATATGTGCTTATTTCTTTTGGATAATGACTCAAGACAGGTTTTTTTGATAATCCTTTATTTTTAATATCCGATAACATATTTATACATAATGTATCCCAACCCTTTACGAATTTACTATGACTATCTATTTGTAAAAAATATTCCTCTCCATCCCATAATGTGCTACACAAATATCTTGCGTGTGTAGGACCTTTTGCGTCAAAATGTGGAATTCTTATTATTCTTACTCTTGGATGATCTTGGTAACCTTTTGATACACAATCTATACCGTCATCTTCTTCATTTTTATTTTGTTGACATATTCCTACATATACTCTATCTGGTTTATCAGCCATAGTATATAATGAATCCAATGTAGTACTACATACATCATCTCTATAACTTGCAATACTTACAAAAATTGCTCCTGGTTTAGATTTCATGAGATCTTATATTATAACAATATTTTTTAATTAATTAAAAAATTAAAAAAGACATAGTTAGTCTACAATATTGAGTTCGTAGTTGCATCCATTTTTGTTTAAATCAATAACTGTATTATTATATGCTTGACAAGCTTCTAATTCTGTATTAAAAGTTCCAATATTAATTCTTTTTCTATTCAGCATATAATAACTATTCCATTTTTTCGATTTATTCAAACTTACACCAATGTATTTACTGGATTTTTTATCTTCTTTTTTTTTAAGTAATTCTGAACGAATATCGTTTGGTATAGTTACATAATTAGAGATATCGTTTAATATATATTTTGTATTCAATGTGTTATTAAAGAAGAGAGCCTGTTGATTATATAATTTTGCACATTCGACTTCTTGATTATTATTTCCTAAATTATAAGTTTTACCAGCTAATTTAATACTAGTGACATAAATTTTTCGTTTAGAATCATAACTTACACCTATATACTTGGAAGTTTTTTTTTCTGTAATTTCTCGTTTGTTTTCCTCTGGTATATTTCTTGCTACTGTTTTATATCCAGGTATATCGTTTAACAAAAAGTTTGTATTTTCGTTTTCGTTTAGATATAAAGCATAATCATTATATATTTTGGCAGCATCTATTTCATCAGTAAAATATCCAAGATGGAAATTTTTTTGATTATTCTGTATCTGAGATTTCCACATATTTTTATCCTTAACCCAACACGCTCCCTTAAAATTACCTGTCCGAGCACTACTCTGTTGTATATTATTTTTATTAGTTTTTCGTATTTTTTCAATATGTTCTTTTACTTTGTTTTCTTCATTTGTTTGTATATTATCGATAACGTTTGGGTCAATTAATTCTGTATTAACGTTTATGTTTACTGTTAATTCTTTAAAATGAACATTATTTTTAATGTCAAATTGTTTAGTGTATTCTAATGATTTTTTAATTGTATTGATTGCATAAGCTAATTCGATATATCGTTTCCGAAATAAAACCACTCTTTTCGATTTCTAATTCTAAATGGGTGTAAAGAATGATGTATTAATTTTTCTGTAAAATTCCTATCGAATGTTTCAAATTTAGCATACATTTCTAAAGAATGCGTACTAGAACCTACATTTAATTGATCCACTCTTGTTATAGTTTTATCTGCTATTCCTATTTTCATATGTCCAGGCTTTGTTTTATCTCGTATACAATAAATTTCACCTGGTATTCTACTAGAAAAACCTTCAGTTTCTGGTTTGAGTTCTAATTCATTAAGTAATTTAGTAGTTTCTTGTAATTGAGTTTCTTTTTGAATCAATAATTTTTCTTTTTCTTCTATTTTATTTTTTTGTTCATCTAATTCTTCTTTCATTAATTCGTTATATATCATCTCTAATCTTATATAATAGTCATGAATTTTGTCTGCTTTATCTGTGTTTGCTTTTAAACATAACTTTTTAAATGTATTTATATTTAACATAATCGTTTCTTCATTGTGACCACCTCTATTATCTTTTTTTTGCTCATCCATTCGGATGAGCAAAGTTTTATTTTCATCCGTTCGGATGAAAATTATTTTATAGTCATTTTCCTCTGTAAAATTATGTTTCAATAATCTCTTCGCATTGGCTTTGTTAGAAAATCCTATAAATTTCCATACATTTTCCAAATTGATAATGAAATCATTGATTGGATGATAATTTAAGAATAAAAACAAATTGCATACATATAATCGTTGTTCATCATCTGAGAAATATTCTTGTAATTTTTCTACTAATTTAGTTTTATCATATATTTCTATGGTGCTAGTTTGTATAAGTGTTTTAATATCAATCGGTGTTTTTAAAAGGTCCATTTATAATTTGTATATTGGTTTGTCTTTAAATATACTTTAAATATAGATTTAATCAAATAATCGAAACTTAATTAAATAATTAAAAAATGGTATTTTAAACGGGTTTATTTTTAACCATCGGACTTATAACCTACTATATCCCCTTGTCTTGATACGATAACTTTTAATTTTTTAGTTTTTGCAAATTTACGTTTTAATTTGTCCAAGTGTTCTTGATCTTTATCATCGTCTTCTTCGTAGTTGTCATTGTAATTTTTGCTATGGAAATTCCAAAATTTAGGATGTCCTGTTCTAAAGTTGTTGTGATATTCTGCTTTATACCAAAATACTTGATCTCTTAAATCACTACTGTTTCCTGATGTTTTTATGACCAGACATTCGTGATTTTGAGTACATGCATCCAGGATATTGCAAAAATGATCAAACGAAGGTATCATTCCAGCGTAGTCGTCATATATTTTTTTTCTATTTTTTACACTGGGTTCATTGAATATAAATACATAATCAATATTACTTCTTAATTCTGGGGTAATACCTAAAGGATATTGCATAGTTAGTATAAAAAGAAAGTTATAATGTCTACCATTGAAGAAAATATTTTTAATTGTTTTTTCCTTTTTCCAATTTTGTGCATCGTGTAACATATCATCTAATACAATAAATAAATTATTGCTAGGATGTTTCCCAGTTTCAGATATACCTTTTGCTTTTGTTTCTCTTATCTTTTTCTTTTGTCGAATCATAATACTATCTACTAGTTCAGGGTTGTATTCAGAATGGATAAAACAATCAGGGATAAAATCTCCAAAAAAAGGTGATGCTTCTTCCGTACCAGAAAAAACAATACCTGATGGTATATTCTTGTGATGATAAAATATATCTCTAACAAGCCAACTATTATGTGTGACAATAAAATTTCCTAATACATAACGATTATTTCCATCTAATTCAATACCTACATAACGGTCTTCTGGTAACTCAGTTACCTTTATTTGACTAACTAATGCATCAACTCGTTCTTTTCTTGGTTGTGCCTGTTTCCTCTTAATTAAAGTAGGTATTTCATGTATACCTTCACCATTAATATTTATTCTAAATGCTTTCCCAAATTTTTTAACTCCGTTATGTATCCAGGATGTTTGTTTAACGTGTTTATAAGTAGTAAACCCTAAACTTCTACATAAATAAATAATATCGTCAAGTAATTTCTCATGTTTTATTTTTATTTCAAAATCATTTCTATTACCTAAATGACCATCTGCATCTATAAATCCAGCCAGTAAACGTAATCTAGCCTCTCTAGTATTACATTTATAGATATGAGGAATATGTTTGTTATTCAACATATCTAAATCACGCAATGTTTTCAAAAACATATTACCTTTTTGTCTATAATCACTTGAAATTTTGTAACAATATATTCTTTTATATTCTAAATACAAGTTGTATTGGTTTAAATTGTTTGCAAAATAATGTAATACTGTAGAATCTTGTGTAGTTATATCACTATTTGCACTACTCCCATCTCCTAACCAATAACCAATCATATAAGGATCGATTGGTAAAGATGTTGTTTGTTCTGGAAATGTTAATGCCGACGCTTGATATCCCAATAAATTTTCTTGGTATTTTTTAGATAATCCCAAGTATTCTTTTATAGGAATATCTACATACAAATTGTCTACTATATTATCATAATAACATTTTGCTTCCGTAAAAACTGACTCTTTATCTTTATCTCGATAAGAAAAATCTTTATGTATTAATTGAATTTTATTTTTATCAAAATATCTTACTTGAAAAGACATTTTGTCAAGTCTCTCAAGTATAATTTTTTTACCAGACCATTTTAAACTTAAAATATGATGACTATTTACTGTATAACTTTCCCCCCGTTTATTTTCTACTTTATACATTGTATCAGTCCCAGAATGTGTTTCTAAAACATTTCTAGGTGTACTGTCATCACCCATAACTTGTTCTCCTACTCGAATATCTTCGACATTTTTAATTGTTCCATCATACATTAACACTTTTGTACCATAAGATAACGATTTTCCACTCCGCCTCTTACCTAAACATAGTATAGTAGCATCCGGCATAATACTTTTTATTTTAAACTTTTTAAGAGATAATTTTTCAAATTCATTAATCAACATATATATATACGTTCAATTTTTTTTTCGTTTTTTAAACGTGTTAGAAACCTAAATATAAAATACTCTAATAAAATATAGAATATATTGTCAATGAGAGAATATATTGTCATAACACAAGTTAAAAAAGAATGCTTGGAAAAATTTCCAAAAAAAACCAATGAAAAAGATGATTTATCTAATTCGAAAAATAAACGCGTAAGTTTTAATAAAAACAAAGTTGTATATTATTATACATACAAACCCCTAACGTTATATAAATCCGGATTCAATTATTGTGTAAAAAATGTTTCAAAAATTGTAAATAATATATTTAAAAATAATTAACACTGCGAATACATATTACATATTACATATTACATATTACATATTACATATTACATATTACATATTACATATACTTTGTATACGTGTTAGTTATTTGAAATTATTATCGTAATATATATAATATGATTACATTGTGTATTGATCCTGGTTTAAGAAATTTGTCTCTTTGTATTATGAATAGTAATTATGAAATTTTACTATGGGATGTTTATGATGTATTAGATAGTGATGATTATCATTGTAAAAACGAATTAAAAAATGGAAAGATATGTGGTAGAAAATGTAATATGAAATATAAATGTGAAGATGTTCTTGTATATACATGTAAAACACATTTTCCAAAGGATATAAAAGCAACAAAGATTAATGATTTTAAAAAGAAAAATGTAGATACGTATCTTTTACAAGATATAGCAAAAGTTTTTATTCAAAAAATTCAAGAATTGTATGATAATAATCATGTTTTTAAAGAATTAAATAGTATTCTTATAGAATTACAACCTAAATGTAATAGTAAAATGTCATTTGTTAGTCACGTACTTTATGGTAAACTTGTTGAATTATATAAAGAAACAGATGTCACTATAAGATTTGTTAGAGCATCACAGAAATTACGTGCCTATACAGGTCCAGTTATTGAATGTAAATTAAAAGGAAAATATGCTCAAAGAAAATGGTTATCGATTCAGTATATAAAATGGTTTTTAGAAAATAAATTTTCAAAAGAACAAAAAGAAAAATGGTTACCGTTTTTCGAGTCTAAAAAAGTACAGGCTGATATGGGAGACACTGCACTTATGTCCATTAATGCTATATCTGGAATACCAAAGAAACAATTAAGACACAAAAATGGAAACGAAATAAAATAAATCTATAAATGAGAATTGAAATTTGGGTGGAGATAATAATTATATTGTACAACTTTCAGTTAATAATTATATTGTACAACTTTCAGTATCGCAAAATCAGACTTATGTAATTCTGTTTCTCTTTCTTACGATTCTTTCCAACTCCATTTTTGTCCCTTTTGATCCACAAAACCCCATTGAATAAGATTCGCACCTTCTAACTGAGTATTCTCAGGAGATCCCATACACCCATTGTGCTCATTACATAGACTTTTATTATCACCAAGTGTCCATTTTTGCCCCTGTTCCTCTTTTTTATCCCATAATACATACTGTCCACCCCAACCACTACTATTAGAAGCTGCTGCTAAACATTTATTATTTGGATTACATATATGTTTACCATCAAATTTCCATTTTTGTTTATCTCCCCAGTGGGTACTGATAGAGTATTGAATAGCTGAACCAGAACTATCAGTTAAACATTTATTGTGCTCATTACATAAATATCTATATTGAGTCGCTGGATTAATCGCCATATCAGTACCAACTGTAAATCCTGCACAATCAATATCTAAAACCCCTCCGGGATTATAATAATTTGGCTCCCAAGAAATTGCTATAGTTTCACTAGGATAGGGTCTTAAGTTACTACCATCCCATCTATATATGGTATCACCAGTACGAGCTGTAGGAATATTACTAGTACATTTAACACTTTTTCCTACATCAACTGTAGGTTTTACTGCCATATTAGCACCAACTGTAAATACTGCACAATCCATATTTTCTAAAACCCCTCCGGGATTATAATAATTTGGCTCCCAAGAAATTGCTATAGTTTCATTAGGATAACCTCTTAGAATTTTATTCCCCATGTATCTATATACGCTCGAAGTACTACCACCTGTAGGAATATTACTACTACATTTAAGACTTTTTCCTACATCAATACAATTACCCATAGTCCAGTTTCCATCTGCTTTGCATTTTGCAAATTGAATACCTGTAGTATTACAAGTTCTATTAACACTCGTACCAGGTGCTACAGGTGTACTAATGCTCCAAGATGAATCTGCTGTACAAGTTGTTGTTGGTGGTGATTTAGTTGTTGTTGGTGTTTTAGTTGTTGTTGGTGGTTTAGTTGTTGTTGGTGGTGTACCTCCTGTTGTTGGTGGTGTACCTCCTGTTGTTGGTGGTGTACCTCCTGTTGTTGGTGGTGTACCTCCTGTTGTTGGTGGTGCACCTCCTGTTGTTGGTGGTGTAGTTTGTGTCTGTGTAAAATAATAATATCCAGCTCCGGCTAACACACTAGATAAAAGACAAGACGCACCAATAATAATTATTATTATAATAATCTGTTGATTCATATTATATATATTATATATTTATTTATTTATTTTAAAAATATTTATTTATGTTAAAAATAAATTATACGTTTATCATCGAACTTTTTGAATTTCACCAATGTCTGAAAGATGATAACAAAAAAATATCCAATATTCTATAGGTATAGTATATTTAAAATGTTTCTTAATATAAGCAGATATAATGTTAAATGAATAAGATATTTCATCTTGGTAAAAATTATTGAAATTGTTTATTAAACTAAAGGGGTTTTTTTCATCATTTAATTTTGATTCTGATTCTGGTTTAAATAGAATGTCGATTAAAAAAGTTGTTATGTGGTGAAAACGCATTTTGCATAGAAAAAATGGAGAATGTGGCTCTGATTTAGATTTTATGTCTTCGTATAACAAATATAAATCATCTGAATAATTGTCTAAAAAATTGTCTATTTCATCATAGTCAGATGACGATGTATAATTATCATTTTCGTCGTGCTCAAGCATTTAAAAGTAATTTGTTTATGTTTTTAAATTACACTCTGAAATTTTTTAATTGTAAAATTTACATTTATTTTTAAATTGTACTCGGAAATTTTTTTTAATTGTAAAATTTAAATTTATTTTATTATACTATATTAAAAAAACAATGATTGCTAATATTTTAAAGTTTATTCAATCAAATGATATGATCAAGATTGCCTTAATTCTTCTTGCCTTTTATATAATTATAACTTATACTAAAACAAAAAACGAATCCATGGAAAATTATTTAATTCCAGAAAATCTTGAAAATGTTTCTCAAGGTGACATTGCTCCAATAGAACAAGCACCTGTAAAAAAAGATGAAGAACAAGAACGAGTAGATGCTATTGTTGCTAAGGGTGATGAAATTAAACCAAGTGATTTATTACCTGATTATAAGGCAGAAAACGAATTTTCCAAGGAAAACCCAGTTACTAAGCTTTTAAAGGAACAAAACTTTTTAATTAGCGGATATCACGTTGGTATTAATACAGTTATGCAATCTAACAAGATCCCATATCACGATATTCGATCGCTTCCACCTATCCCAAAAGAAAGTGTTGGACCTTGGAATCAAAGCAGTTTTGAACAAAGTCCAGCTCAAATGAGAAGATTCTTTGAAATTGGTGTATAAAAAACCTTACTAAAAACGAAGATACAGATATATGGATACATCTTTTTAATTAAATAATTAAAAAGATTACAATAAATAAAAGTGTATCATTAAAACTAATTTGCTTCGACTTTTAGAGCGCAAGTTTTTGATTTATTAGAACAAACAGCTCTAATACTTTCGTATGCATCTAATACTTCTTGAAAACTAGGTGATTGTTTTGTAACAAAAGTTTTTTCTTTAAATTGTTTTAAGGAATCGTAATAGTTTTCCTGTGATTCATTTGTTTTTAATCCAGAATAGTATATTTTTTTTAATCTTTTTTTTTCATCGTTATAACATTTTTTTTCCTGTGCTATCAACTTTTGATTGACTTTATTTCTAAGATCATATAACCAACGCATTAATTCAATTCTACCTGATAAAGATGATTCTATGGGAAGTTCTTTGCAAAATTTTTTAAATGATTCTCTACAGTAAATACAAGGCATAGTATAACCTAAACTTAATAACATATTCTTAAATTGTCTTTTTATACGCACGTGATCGTCATTGTTTTTGTCTATTTTAATAGGATATCCTCCCATTATACAAGAAAATAAAAAGTACCAACCCTTTGGTCCCCACGATTTCGTTGATAATCCTGATGTAGAATGATATTTTGTGTAATCAATCTTTTTATTCTGTATTTTTTCCTTTTTATTTGGCGATCTTCCCTTTTTATTTGGTGATCTTCCCTTTTTATTTGGTGATCTTACCTTTTTATTTGGTGATCTTCCCTTTTTATTTGTCATCTTATATATACAAATAAAAAAATTTTGTTAAAATTATAAAAAGTTGAAAAATTATGGTTAAAACAGAGTAGATCTTATAATGATCTCTAATCAAAAACCTTGGGATGATAAGAAAAAACCTTTGGATGATAAGAAAAAACCTTTGGATATATATTATTATTTAGATTTTGATGATACATACGACATTGATTTTGTAGAAAGATCTATTGATTTGAATGTAAAAGTATATGAAAAAGATTATAATGTAAATAAAATCACAAGGTACAATTTGGAAAACGATTTAGAAAATCAATTTGAAACAAATACTATTAAACGTGGTTTATTAATTTTCAATACAATGTTTGAAAAATTAAAATTAAAGTCCACATATGATGTATGGTTTATTTATTTGTCGAATGGATATATAGCAAATAGTGAATCGTTTAAAGATTGTGTATTTATAACTTTATTAAATAAAAATCCTAGTATAAAGAAATCTCTATACTCTGTTAATAAATTTACATATTCTATAAGAAAAAATCAAACACAATTAGAAAAGAAAACATCAAAGTTAGAACAAATGCGAAAGGTAAATGAAACTCTTAAGAATTTAATTACCAACACTACACTAATCACATATGATGACCTATTATAATACGATGAAATGTTGCAATGGACATTTAATAAATGTTTGACTATTTATCCCGTGTAGAAATACAATTGCAAAATCGTGTTCCTTCTTATAATCTCTTATCTCACCAATATAACCTTTATATAAATTTAAAATACTGTTTTCGTTATATATAATTCTAACCATATTTCCTTTTTTAACATTTTTATATAATATATGACCAGTTTCATTTGTAATTCTATTTGTAATTTCATTTGTTGTTGTATCTGTAATTTCATTTGTTGTTGTATTTGTATTTGTAATTTCTTTTTTATTGTTATGCTCCGTTGGTGGTTTTTCCTCCAAGTTTTCTGTATTGGAGTCAGATGATTGTTTTGTCTTTTTTAAAAATTGAAAGAAATCCATTTAAAATTATAATAATATAGTTTTTAAATAAGATGTTTTATGTGTGTATTTTTAGTTTAATATTTCCATTAATATATGTGTATAGAAGATTTATCTTATTAAATGTTATTTGGTTATGTTTTAATGTGTACAAATTAAAAACGTATATAAGTGGTTTATTATTTAATCCTATTCAAGATAGTGTTGAGAAAATTTTTTGTGAAACTATAAACGAACATATTTATACTGAATACAAGATTACACAAGATGAAAAGGAATACATGATGACGTTTGTATCAGATACAAATCGTGGTTTGTATAATGATCTAGTTAAATTTAACAAAAATAAAAAGGATATAATTTTGCATAAAAATGAAATTGTATTTGCTGGTATAACAGATGAAAATGACCTCGTAATATTTGATACAACTAATGAATTTCGTAAATTTTGTTTTTATTTTGATAAACCAAGGTGTGTAAATTATTTTTTACATTATTTTATGTATACATATAAACAAAAGGATCTTGATATATTAGACTATTACATGACTATTTATATGAATGACGATGATTTTTCACAAAAGAAATATTGTATAAAACAAATATTAAAAGAATAAATAATTGTTTATTATATTATAAAATGTTTATTATATGAATAATTTATATTAGTGTAATATAAATCTATAAATTAGTATGAAGAAACGAATAGAAACATTGTTATTTAGTGGTGGTGGAATGAAGGGTATTGCGTATATTGGTGTTGTAAAGTATTTTGAGGAATTATTAAAGAGTAACAAAGTAATATTTGATATAAAAGAACTATGTGGTGTGTCAATTGGTAGTTTATTTGGTTTACTATATACAATAGGTTATACTTATGAAGAGTTGTATAAAGAAGTTATAGATGTAGATTTTTTAAATTTGCAAAAATTTAAAATAAGTAATTTTATATCAAAATATGGCTTGGATAATGGAAATAGAATAATTGATTGGTTAACTGAATTATTGGTAAAAAAGGGTTTTTCCAAAGATACAACTATGAGAGAATTATGGTTAAAAACGCGCATAAATTTCCGCGTGGTGGCAGCTGATATAAATACCTATAGTATGGTTATTTTCGATTATAAAAGTACACCTAATTTAAAAGTTTTAAAAGCAATCAGGATGTCTACATGTATCCCTCTTGTTTTTTCTTCACAGTATTATAATAATACGTATTATGTTGATGGATCTATTATAAATAATTATCCTATAGAAATATATGAAAATAATTTAAGTACTACGCTTGGTTGTAAATTATTATCAAAAAGAGAAATATGTAAAGATAATTTGATTGATTCATTTGATAGTTATTTGTTTAATATTATAAATTGTTTTTTAATAAACAAAGAAAAACAAGATGAATACACTGAACATACTATTGGTATAAATGCATATCAGATAACAAATGTATTAAATTTTGATTTATCAAAAAGTGATGTACAATCATTAATAGATATGGGATATAATTCTTGTTCCAGTTACTTTTGGGGAAAACAAGAAATTGACAATGAAAAATTTTGGATTTAATAAGTTAATATATATATGTTATATTAAGTTGTATTAAGTTTATTAAGTTGGTATATACGTGGCACCACCCCAACCCATATTGTGAACAATTACTTTGTATTGTTTATTGTTATAATTAACAAATGATGCGAAAATGTGAATTCCAGGTGTTATTGATAAAATTTGTGAAATTTGTAAACATTTGTCATAAATTAGTGCTTTTCTATTTCCAGTTGGATCTTCCAAAGTACATTGATCGTAAATTGTATTAAATTTATCAAGGTCCGTTATATCATTTGTGTAAAATTCAAATATGTAATCATAATCAAATGGTGTATTCAAACTCATTTTGTTTATATTGTTTATATCATTGTACAATAAAATAAAATAATCAAAATGTACAAAATAAAAAGAATAAATAAAATCATCTAAATGAGAGGTAAATAAATTTATGTGTTTCCGGACCAAGACATATTGTGAACAGTTACTTTGTATCGTTTATTGTTATAATTAACAAATGATGAACATATGTGAATCCCGGGCGTTCTTGATAAGATTTCTAAAATTTCTAAAGATTTGTTATAAATTAGTGCTTTTCTATTTCCAGTTGGATCTTCCAATGTACACGTGTTGTAAATTGTATTAAATTTATCAAGATCCGTTATATCATTTGTGTAAAACTCAAATAGATAATCGTAATAGTATATCATGTTCGTGTTTAAACTCATTATTGTGCTTTGTTTATAATATTATATAATAAAATAAATAGACAGAATGTGTAAAATATATACAATATATAAAATACATAGAATATACAGAATCAATTAAAATACAATTAAATTACTACACAAATAAAGATGTATTTTGAATTTATTTTCATATGTAATATTAGAATGAGTTTTATTGAAGATTATGAAGTAATTCGTCATATAGGCAAGGGGTCTTTTTCAAATGTGTATTTATGCAAATACGAGAGTCCTTTGATAACAGACGAGGATGAATTGTTTATAATAAAGGAAATAAACATAAACAATTTAGTGAAAAGTTATATTTCAAAAAGTTCAGGTAGTACAATTAGACGTGTTAATAAAGATAAGAAAAACATTGATGTAAATATAACACCATATAATAATGGTGATGAATTAATAAATACGGAACAAGAATATTATTTTAAACGTTTAGAAGAATTGATAGACAGTGAGATTGAAATTTTATCTAATATGGAACATCCAAATATTATTAAATTTTATGGGTATACAAAACGCGATGGTATATATTATTTAAGGATGGAATATTGTAATGGTGGTGATGTGTATGATTTTTTAAAAGGAAACGTAGGTGACAAATATAAAAATGAATGTGGTGGATTTACTAACTCTTTTTTCTACGAGTTTTTAAAACAAACAGTTGATGGTTTGGATTATATTCATAGTAAAAATATTATACATCGTGATATAAAATTACATAATATTTTAATAAAAGATGATGGTAATAAAATTGATTTTAAAATTTCAGATTTTGGTTTTGCTTGTTATGATTTATCTAGTGAACCTCGATTTGATAAAACGAATATATTGCATAGAAAATATTACAAATTATGTGGTACACCATATTATATGTCTCCGGAAATAATACAGAATATGAATGAAATGGAAAACATTACAAGTTATGTGGTAGATAAAATAAATTTGATGAAAAAAAAACGTTACAAGTTCTTATATGATAAACGAACAGATGTTTGGAGTTTAGGAATATGTATATACGAATTGATGTTTAATTTGTTACCATTTTCAAATATAAAAAGTATTTGTGATTTAGAACGTTTTTATAGTTTGGATAATATTCAGGAAATATTTAATAAGAAGATCAATAGAAGAATGGTTTTAAAAGATCGTTTTAAAGATATTTTGTATAAGATCTTGTGTATAAATTACAATGATCGTTGTGACATAAGCGACGTAAAACGATATTTGCAAGATACCGAATTGGACGCGATGGTAGATTGTATAGACAAAGATAAAATAAAAGATATTATAAATTGTAGAGAGAATATGTATATTAAAAATGAAACGATGAAAAAAGATATAGTGAAGAATCCATTGACGAACAATGATTGTGAATCTTCGTGGGAAAAAATTAATAAATGTAGTTCTTTATTAATGAAACAGAGTATAAAACGTGGTTTTTTTGATTGGTTATTTAGAAAAGAACTCACATTTTAACATCCTTCACTGGCTCTAAAAATAAATTCCTAAAAAATTATATGTATATATATATAATGAGTCAACAGATTATAATAATAATTATTATTGGTATGTCTTGTCTTTTATTATCTAGTGTGTTAGCCGGAGCTGGATATTATTATTTTACACAGACACAAACTACACCACCAACAACAGGAGGTGCACCACCAACAACAGGAGGTACACCAGTTCCTGCACTAAGAATAACAAGCTAGAAAACTAGCTATTAGATTCGTAGAATTCTTAAATCTTGTATTATATGTATTGTATGTTATGTTCAATATGTATAAGAATGTGAATATGTATATATAAGAATGTGATGAAACACGTGTGTAATTGCAATTAAATGTATAATTAATAAGTTAATTACGAAAATTTTTTTTATTTTTGAATATTATAAAAACAAAATATGGGTGGTGGACTTATGCAATTAGTCGCTTATGGCGCTCAAGATATTTACCTTAAAAAACCTGTAGGGTAGAAAAGTAGCCTGTTATAACTAAAAGGATATGTTATAATAAATACAGTTAGTACTCCTTAATTAATCACCGCCATCACCCATTTCGATTAATTATGTACAGCTACTAGTGAAAAAAGGTCAAACTTTTTTTGCGACACTATCAAATTGCTGAAACCCCCTTAGAGCCTTTAGTACTAAGAATAAGAGGAAACTTTTATTTGGCCAAGATTAAACTTGGGTAGTAATTTCTATGAAATTACCTGTTTTAAATTAAATGATTTAGAACTGTAGTGAAAATCTAAATGGATTGGGCAATCAGCAGCCAAAGCCTAAGGGTATATTTATCTAAATATATCTAAATATTTATAAATTTTAATTTGTAAATTGGCCTCAGTTCAACGACTAAATGGTAGTGGGTGAATCGAATTTTTCGATAATAGAATTTTTTCGAATTTGCTTAAGATATAGTCTAATCCTAGTTGAAAGACTAGGTAGAGGAATGTACAGGTAATCCTCAAATTACTTAAAAAATTGAGTAGAAAAGTAGTCAGCTATAACTATTAGGATATGTTATAGAAAAATCTGTTGTAATTCCTATATTAGTCATATCAATTGACTAATAATTCAGCTACTAGTGAATCTAATTAGATTTGCGACATTATCAAATTGCGGGAAACCCCTAAAGCTTAAAATACCAAGTTAATTTTGAAAAAAATTAATGGCCAAGAATAGAACTTGGGTAGTGGCGTCAGTCACAAGGATTAAAAATCTTTCGGTAATAACTTTTAAGATGAAATTTAAACATAGTTTAGATTGAAATGGGCAATCTGCAGCCAAAGCCTAAGTTATTAAAAATTGAGTATATTAATAATTTCCATTATATTAATGGGAATAATATATTGTTTAACTTCTCCTTCTGGTAAAAAATATATTGGTCAAACTACAAGAGATTTTGATAAACGTTTTGAAGAACATTGTAAAAGAAAAGAATGTAGAATTCTACATAATGCTATTCAAAAATATGGTCAAGATAATTTCAAAAAAGAAATATTATTAGAATGTAATAATTATTTTCTAGATGAATACGAAATAAAATTTATAAATCTGTATGATACGTTATATCCAAATGGGTATAATATTAGAACAGGTGGTTCGAACGGTTTACATTGTGACGATAGTAAAGAGAAAATGCGTCAAAGTAAATTAGGTGATAAAAATTTTAATTATGGTAAACCTAGAGATAAAAAAACAAAACAAAATATTTCTAATAGTAAAAAAGGTGAAAAACATCATTTTTTTGGAAAAGAATTATCTATTGAACACAAATTAAATTTATCAAAAGCGCATAAAAAAGAAGATGATATTCCTATGTACATAGTTAAATTAAAAGCTAGACCAGAAGTTCATCAATCTTCTGGATATGTGGTTATTAATCATCCTTATTTAAAGACTAAATATTTTACATCTAAAAAATTTACAGATGAAGAAAAATACAATATGGCATTAGAATATTTAAATTATCAATAATATGGCCTCAGTTCAACGACTAAATGGTAATGGGTGAATTCATATGAATTTGCTTAAGATATAGTCTAGTCCCCAGGTAGCGTAAGCTCCTGATAAATATACCGAAAGGTAGGGTGTAAACGTTTTTAAAGTTGTATATCGTAGACATACAAACTTTGCTATTGAATCAATCGAACAAACATTTAATGGAACTGTTGGATTTGGTAGAAAAGTTTCATGTACTGTTTCAAGAAATGGTGATCTTATTCACAAGGTCTACTTGCAAGCTACAGTTGGTGCATTAGATGCTGATACACATTGGCACCCATATCTTGGACACAATTTGATTGAAGAAGTTTCAATTGAAATTGGTGGTCAAACAATCGATAAGCATTATGGTACTTGGTTAAATATCTGGAATGATCTTACTCAAACATCTGAAAAGGAAGATGGTTACAAAAAGATGGTTGGTAACACTCTTGATATGACAACTGATGGTGACACTACAGAATATACTATGTATGTGCCATTGCAATTCTGGTTCTGTAGAAATCCAGGTCTTGCTTTGCCATTGATTGCATTGCAATATCACGAAGTTAAATTCAACATTACTTTTGCAGCATTCGATAAGAATTTGTATACAAGTGCTACTACTGGTACTGCAACTGCTCCAGCTCTTGAAGCTAGTTTGTATGTTGATTACATCTATCTTGATACTGACGAACGTCGTCAATTTGCTCAAGTTCAACACGAATACCTCATTGAGCAATTGCAATTCACTGGTGCTGAAACTGTATCTAGTGGTGCTTACAAGAGTAAGCTTGCTTTGAACCATCCTTGTAAGGAACTTATCTGGGTTGTTCAAGATTCTGGAGCTACTGCTGCCCCAACTACATACAAGGATGTTATTAGTGCTAAATTGCAACTTAACGGTCAAGATCGTTTCTCTGAAAGAGCTGGAGCATACTTCAACTTGGTTCAACCATATCAACACCATACTTCTATTCCTTCTGATGGTGTTTATGTATACTCATTTGCTCTTAACCCAGAACAACATCAACCATCTGGAACTGTTAACATGTCTAGAATTGACAATGCCACTCTTCAACTTACCATTGATGCAGCTGGTAGTTTGAAAGTATTTGCTGTTAACTACAACGTTCTCAGAATTATGGCTGGCATTAAAGAATGTATTTTTTACATTAACCTGTGCCAAACAGTCAGCTGCATAATAAGTTTTGCTATTACTTATTATGAAAAACAGTGTAAATTAGCAAGAAATCAATTCGCAATGATTTCCATATAACTGGCTAGTGAAAAAAGGTCAAACTTTTTTTGCAACAACTTCAAATTGACGGGGACCTCCTTAGAGCCTAAACTACCACTTTTATTTGGAAACATTTAAAAGGAACACGGTTAATAGCCGTACGCGACTTACGTCGCCATTGCACGACTCGTAAGAGTTGGGCTTTGCCCAATGGTAATAAAGTTTAGGATTGGAAAATCCGCAGCCAAGCACCTAAAGTCGCTAAACAAACTAAAATAAACTTTAGTTTCTTTTGATGATAAGACTATGGTGAAGGTTCAGAGACTAAATGTAGTTGGGGTTGAGATACCTAATCAGTATCAATGATATCTTAAGATATAGTCCGGCCTTTAGTGAAAGCTAAAGGGTAAGCTAAATCCGGGGTGGATTAGCATATTCAAATTAAAGTTTTAATAAAAATGTTAGTTTAAAAATTGAATTTATTTTCATAATTGTAATTTATTACAAACAATTATGAAGAATCAATATAAAATTGTTACTTATAAAAGTAAAGAATATATAGTTGCTAATACTGATAAAAACGAACCATTTATTTTTGATAAGGAAAAATTAAAAGAGTTAGATAATAGAATGTTTTATAAATCAAAAAATGGATATATAGGTTATACTTTTGATTATTATTCAAAATATTTACATAGTTTAATTATGAATTATCAATTTGATGGAAAATTATACGTTGATCATATTAATAGAATTACAACAGATAATAGAACCTCAAATTTAAGATTGATTTCTCAAAGTGATCAGAACAAAAATCAATCAAAGCAAACAAGAAATGTTAACCTTCCTCAAAATTGTGGTGTTAATTCACAAGATATTCCTACATTTATATGGTATGTAAAAGCTAATGGAAGTCATGGTGATAGATGGTGTATTGAAATTAAAGGAAAATATAGTTGGAAAACAACTTCTTCGAAAGAATATACTACAAAGTGCAAATTTGAATTGGTTAAAAAACATTTAAGAAATTTAATTGATTTACAACCAGAATTATTTATAGGTCATTGTATGAATGGTGAATTATCAGATATTGGAAAAAAATTAGAAATGGAGTATATAGATATATTAAGATTAGCTGGATATAATTACACATATATAAATGATAATTTAAAAAATTATTTACAAAAAGATTTTAATGGATTAAAGGATGATGAAATAAAACTCGTTAATGAATTTGAAGAAAATATTGAAACTGATACCTTTAACGAAGACGTTGTTAGACGGCAAGGTATGGAAATCCCTAAATATTGTTATTATTTTAAACCTACAGATAAAAGAGGAGATGGATATTGTATTACAAGATTACATCCAAAACAAAAAGAATTAGGTAAAGATTGGCTAACAACAAAAAGTAAAAAAGTTTCTAAAAAAGAAAAATATAAACAAATGATTGAATATTTAAATGATAAAAAATATAATCCAATAGAAGATGTTATAATTGAAAAAACACCAAAAAAAGAAGTTAAACAAATTACTCCAGAAGATAAATTTAAATTACTTGATAAACAACAACTAATTACTATTATAAAAATGAAAAATAAAGATAAAACTACACAAGAAGTTTCAGATTATATTAAAGAAAATTTCAATATATATATTAATAGAAATTTTATAAGTAAATTATGGTTAGGTGAAGAATTAAATTTACCAAGTGATGTCTTAAATTCAAAAGAATATCAAGATATGAAATTAAATACAAAGAAAAAAACTGCTAGGAAATTCAATAAAGAAGAAATTGATTGGGTACTTAATTTACATTCTGATAAAACTTTAAGAGAACGAGTAATATTATTTCAAAAAGAATTTAATAAAACTATAACCAAAGCATATATAAGTAAATTAAATAAATCAACTAATCATTAGAAACAACTAAATGTATTTAATAAAATTGAAAAAACAATCGAAAATACTTTACTAAATTATTTTCGATCACTATTTTATGCAAAATCGCAAACAATACTCTCACCAGATGTTTTGCATGATGTTCCACTTGCACAAGATCTATATATCCAATTGTTATTTGTACAAGTAATAAAACCATTCCCATCACATTTCATTTCACCTGTAGTACAACTACATTTTTCATTTACTTTATCTTGACTTTTTTCATTTACTTTATTTTGGTTTTGATCTTTACTGATAAAACGACGATTTTCACTAATGTTATGTATATGTTTATCAGAATTATGTTTGTCATAATTGACATTAATATTCTTTATGGAATAAAATAGATCTCTTCCATCAAGTGAACTAGGTGCACCAATTTCCCATTCTGGTACTTTAGGATATCCAGGTAAATTTACAATTAATAATTCTTTACCTGGAATATCAGTCATCTTACCGTTTGTCTTTACATTTACATCAGCGCATTCCATATAATATTCTCTATTACCTATTCTATTAATCCAAGTCCAAAACACAGTTATATTATCGCCTCTTGCGTATGTAGGTATTTCGTAAGAATAAGACATTGTATTCAACAAACACTCGTTTAAAACTGTTTTTAAAACAACAAAATTATTATCATCATATGATATTCCAAACTGACAATGACCACCACCGTGTGTAGCTGTACCTTCTAGTGTTATTGTAATTTCATTCTTTTCAAATGTCGCCACAACAGGTCCTTTTGGAAATCCTTTACAAGGAAAACTAAAAAAATCCGGTGATACATTCAAAGGTGAACGTAAATTATAATTAACTAAACCTGTATTAACATAATATTCACTTAACTGATTTCTTCTTGATGGAGGATACGTCATAGAAATATGTCCATAACATATCGAGAATAATAATAACAACAACATTATCATTTAAATACCTTAACCTTTAAATACGTTTACATACATAATATAAATGGGTCGTCGGTTAAAATACATTTTTCATTATCTACGTAACCAACTCTTTCAAGACTATCAATGTCATACACGAATGATGAATCTGTATAGTAAATTGTTCCATCGATTAATTGTTTTTTCATATTTTTTGTATTTATATTATCTACATTTTTAACAGATTCTTCTATTAAGAATAAATTGTCATTTTGTAATGTAAAATTATCGTTGGTTTTTTGACGAAATTCTAAATATTTATGTGTTTTACAATAATCAGATTTGTTTTGGGCACGTTTACAACATTTATTTCCATTTTGTGAAATACCTATACACATTTTGATTTCATCAGAGTTACCAAATATATTTAAAAATTTATGTAAAAGTATTTCTTTTGAAACATTTTGATTTGTATCTTTGTAAAAAATATCATACTCAAAAAAGATATCATCTATAATTGTTGAAATATCTTTAACATAAGCTCTCTCAACACTCGAATTCATATTGCTAATTCTTTTACATAAACGTTGCAACTCCATCTTTTGCACTTTTCTTTTTAATTTTTGCAAAAATATTTTGATTTTTTATAGAAAATATATTGCCATCCTTACTTTGGTCCTTGTCAACTTTAAAATTACCTGATAATAAAGAAATCATTCCTTTTGTCAACAAATCTTGATCTGTATTTTTTACGTTACTGTCACCTGTATTTTCTAATGTATTTTGACGTTTAATATGATATCCATAACAAGTTTGTCGTTTGTCAAACTGTGTTATTAAAATAATAACTTGATCTGAATTGTTTGAAAGACATACATTGAAACAATTTCTCCTTTTTGAATATGATATTTCCATTTCGTCACAATCTAACGAATCTGATGTTTTATCAGAATGTAGTAGATTATCAGATTCCATTTTTACATAACGGATTTGCTTAAAATCCTTGTTAAAATGTAATGTTAATATACTATCACGTATAGTATACGATTCAACTTTCATTATATATTCAGCTTTCATTATATAATCATTTTTCATTATATAATTAATAATGTTATGTTTAAATTAACATAAAACGTTTATGTATTTTATTTACTTCTAAAATAATCGTTTCTTTTGTCAACACAAGATGCAAGATCATTGGAGAGTCCTAATTCTTCTTGTAATTTAATTAAAGCCCTTATTTCTTTAGGAAGACAGCTTCTTGTATATCCAAAGCCATCCATTCCTGGAACTACTGTACCGTAATCACCAATTCTTTTATCCAGTTTAAATAAACTTTTTAAATTTTGATAATCAACACCAATTGTATTACAAAGTTCATATATTTCATTAAAAAATGTAATTTTTGTAGCAAAAAAGGTATTTAAAGTATATTTAAATAATTCACATTCTTCAAATGTTTTAAAATAAAATTCGAAAGGTGATTCTAGATTATCATTTGTTGTATATTTGTGTTTATAAAGATAATTAGTAAAGAGATCTTTTAAATCATTTATTAAATTCTTTTGATTTTTGTCAATGCCAAACAATACAAATTTTGCAGAATAAATATCTTCTTTATAAGAAACTTCTCTTAAAAATTCTGGACAAAATACTATGTCTAATTTTTCATTATTGTATTTATTATAAAGATTTCTAGTAGTACCAGGTTTAATAGTTGATTTTATAATAACAATTGATCTTTTTTTAACAACCAATGATAATTGTTTAATAACATTTTCAACAATAGATATATCACACTTTCCTTCTGAATCACTTGGTGTAGGAACGCAAATAAAATAGAAATTAATATCAGATTTAGTTTCACTAAAACAAACCAACTCTTGTATATTATTAAAATAATTGAAATTTCCAGTTTTTAATTGAGTATCACATACATTAAATTCTACATTGTTTTTTTCACAGAGGAATCCGCACGCAGAACCTACAAAACCCATTCCGATTATATTAATTGAAAGTTTTTGTTGATTCATTTTTATTATTTTAAAATAAATAAAAATTCATTTTTTAACTAATCATAAATGTTACCAATTCTAATTATAGTTTCATTATTTTTTATAGCATTAATTAACTGGTAACCCCAATCTTCAAGATCATTTAATACTATTTCTTGATATATTCTTATCATTCTATATCCGTTATCGTTTGCTAATTTATTTTTAAGAGAATCATTTATTTGATTTTCTTCAGGAGTTTGCCAGTTACTAATTTGTTTAAAATGCTGTGGTCCATCTAATTCAATTATTAATTTAAATACTTAATATCTTTCCAATGTTTTTATCAACATAGTTATTTCCATACCATAAAAAGTATGCTTGTGAATTCTTATCATCTGGTTCTTGTATATGTGAAAATAAGTGTTTGAATTCAACTTCTACGTTTTTTCCTGATTCTCGTATTGTTTTTTTATAATCTAGAATTGTTTTAATAATATCTTGGTTTTTTACGCGTTCTCCTTTTGAATTTTTCCAATCGTTTTTAATCCAATTAGATGACCATTTCGTAATACAATTAATGGAATACATACTATCAGTGCATATAACAACGTTTTTGTTTTCAAACACATCAATGTTTTCATATATAGTTTTATACACATATTTTATGGCAGATAATTCAGCTTTATTATTTGACGGTTCCTTTACTATCATTCTTGTAGTATTAAATTTGTACATAATAGATTCTGTTTCTTCGGTAAATAGAACAGAATATGCAGCTTTACATTCTGGTTTACCATTACGAGAACAACCTCCGTCTGTAAAAATATAAAGTTTATCTGTATTTTTAGATTTATATAACTGTTGTAAATCATTATATAAATTCGATATTGTTTTTGATGATAATTGTGGTAAAATATCAATTAATGTTTTTGAATTAAGTTTGTTTTTGTATAAAAAAATTTCAAAGTCTTTTTTAGTAGTCATAGTAGTATTATAATTAAATATATAATTATTTCAGTTATTTATCTAGCAGGAGTTTTAGGAGAATTAAATATGTAATATAAAAACCCTTGGTCTATAGATGCCTCTCCACATAATTTGTCACCTGTTTTTTTATCTCCGCCTTGTACAGATTCATAATTTTCACGTTTAACAAATAAATATTGAATCGCAAAAAGAATCGCCACTAAAATTATAAAATGCCAAATTGTAATATCTTTCATTATTAATAACACAATAATAAAAAAAAAAATTATTAATATACAATATAACAAATAAATAAAAAAGATGAAATATTCAAAAAAGAAATCTATAAGACGTAGTACCGTTAAAAAACGTAGTACCGTTAAAAGACGTAGTACCGTTAAAAGGCGAAGTACCGTTAAAAGTCGTAGTGCCGTTAAAAAACGTAGTACCGTTAAAAGACGAAGTACCAAAAGGCGAAGTACCAAAAGGCGAAGTACCAAAAGACGAAGTACCAAAAGACGAAGTACCGTTAAAAGTCGTAGTACCAAAAGACGTACAAGATCAAAATCAAAAGTAAGAATTCCGATAATGCATAAAGGTGCTCTTGGAAAATATCATATAGATTTACCTGAAAAGAAGAGACGATCCATACTTAAAAATTTATTAAGTAAGGGTAAAGCGACGTATTCTGAAATAATTAAAAGATTGAATGTATTAGTTATATATAATAAACGAAGATATCCAGAAACATCTCGTAAAGCCAAACGTGATTTGGATTTTATTCATCGCCAATACACTAATTAAAAATAATTTAGTTACTTTTGATTTTATTAAAGTAATTTTCGTTATCCAAGATAGTTCTAATAATTTTCATAATAGATTTTTTGTCATTTGATGATATTTTAGTATCGAATTTTTCCTCTATATTTTTGATAATTTTATTTAATTCTAGTTTTTTACATTTCATTTCTGTAAGACAAATATTTTGTATATGATGTAGGAAAAATGTATTTTTGTCTATCAATCTTGTTAATTCATCTGGTAAATCTATTCTTTTAAAAATTGTATTAATCTTTTTTTTACATTTAAGACCGATTGTTCTATAATGTTTATTTTGTTTATCGTAAAATATGATTATTATTTTAGGAAATAGATGATCTGGGTTACTAAGATCAGTGACATTTAAATCACTATCTAATATTATTATATCTATTTCAAGACATTTAGATATTAATGATAAGGTGATATTATCACCTTGGAAATTGAATCCTGGTTTCCTAAGTTCTTTAGTAAAATCCCTTTTATTTTTTATTGAAAATGGGTCCCAATCTCCTTCGAATTCTCCAGTTTGTTTTTCTAATCTGTAATTTTGTATTATGTTAAAAAAATCATTGTTGTCTAAATTGTTAATGTACTTGCATATTGATTTTCTTAAACGTTCGTGATTTGTTTTAATGCCTGCATTTGTTAAAGCCGTTTCTATAGATCTAAATTGACAATTGCCATCTGCTAAACAATTTTTTATAACAAAATTTTTAGATAAAACCTTTTTCTCCCATTTTGGATGAATCGCTTCCCAAATAAAAGTATCTTTTTTATCGTGGGTATTTTTTATATCGTCTGTATCTTTTATATCGTTTGTATCTTTTTCTGTATCACGTGTATCTTCTGTATCACGTGTATCTTTTTTATCTTGTGTATCTTTTATTTTTTCTTCACTTTCTGAATGTGTATTATCAAAATCAATATCGTCAACGTTAATAAAATTTTTATGTGAGAATTTATTGTTGTTCATTAACTATACGGTATAAAAAAATAATAAGCATACAACTTTTATTGGTATTATAATAAATTATTGATATTTGTAATAAATTCATTGGTTATATAACTCACAAATCTTCTGTGTGATTGTCAAAATCTTCATCGAATGTTTGTTTAATTTTAATATTGAAACCGTAGTTCATACAACCATTTACAATCGCTTCTTTTTCATTACCAAATTTAATTTTCATCGCACGACGTAAATCTTTAATATCTGGGATACGTGAATTTGGATAATTACTTGACCACCAATTGGAAAAGTGGCTATAAATTGTTTTGTTAGGTTCAAAATCGCCTGATGATTCTTCCAATATTTGATCAAAGAATTCATTAAACTTGTCATTTTCAACTTTATATTTGTCTGTAGCTTTCTTGACTTCGTCTGGTTCATTCATTCCTTCTTCTAAGAATCGTTTGTACCAATGAATAAGTATACTCATAAAATATGGTCTCCAATATTTAATCTTGTATTTAATAGATGGGTCTATTTTAAATTCGTTTTGTTTAACTGGATTGTCACAAAATCTTGACTTAAATTCTACCACTCGTATTCTTCTCCAAGTTCCCCCGTCACAACTAGTTACTGCAGGAAGATCATTGCAACACATAATCATTGTTCCTTGTAATTTGAATGAAATAGGTGCTTTAAATAATTCTCTGGCAATAATAGTATCTCCACCAGTGTATTGTTTTAAAATACCAGTTCTAAGTTTATCATCGTGTTCTGGTTCTTGGAATGTAAAAATTCTTTTTCCACGTAATCTGACTACATCTGGTGATGCGTTACTGGAAGCTCCTCTTTTGTTTGTTAATAATGAGACATCTACACCTACCATATAATCACCTAATGTATTTTCCAAAAAATTTACTAATGTAGATTTACCATTAGCACCTGATAACCCAGTCCAGATATAAAAACGTTCATCAGGAACACCAACAAGAGCTTTTCCTAATACTTTTAAGGTATAGTCTAGTACACGTTTGTTTGGAATAATTTGTCCTAGGAATTTATAAATATCTTGTGTATGAGGACAAGATTCGTCATATTCAAGGAAATCATATCCAGTTGAGAATGTTATATAATCATTTTGTATACCTTGTCTGAAAGTTTGTTCTTTAAAATCATACACACCATTTTTAAATCCCAAAAGATTTGGAGTTGAATCTAAATTTGTGTAAAATTCATTATCGTATGTTTTAAATAAATAAATAACTTGTGATATAATATTACCTTTAAAAGCAACGTTTTCTAATTTAGAGATAATATTGTCAACCATTTGATTACGCATATTAGCATCAACTTTTTCGTTATTTACCAAATAATCTTGTAAATTTTTAGTTTGTAATGATGTGTCACTTATTTTAATACTTCTGTAATATTTAGGAAGTTCTTCTGAAATTAAAATATTCATTAAATAACTCTTTTTCCATCTAATACCATCGAATTCATACCATTCTGTATTTCTTATATCATCTACACGAAATCTATTTTTGTATATTTGAAAAACTGCTTTGGCAATAGAATAATGTGATCCAGATAAACTAACTTCTAGGAATTGTCTTATTTCATCTGTAATTTCTATTTCAGAACGCCAATATTTGGTAGTCATACTTAAATATAATTCTGGATATTTGTCTTGAAAATCCTGTGGTAGTTGAAATCCTGAATCAGGGAAAACTCTTCTTGTACATTCTTCATCATAACATTTCATATAAATACCATTAATACTAAATTCAAAATAAATTGGACTGACGTTTCTTTCGTGTTCACGTTGTTTAAAAGGACAATGTTTCCCATTTATGGACACATAATAACAAAAAATGCCTAATTTGTTTTGTTTTGCATAAATTCTTTGAATAGTTACATCAAAATTTTCTAAACATTTGTTTTGGCTTTTTAAATCCAACAAAATTTGTTTTACTTCATTTTGCAATTTGTCATTGTTAATACCTTTTACTGGAATTCGTTTATCTGTTTCTGTTACAACAGATTTATTTTTTAATTCACTAATTTTTATATCGGATTTTCTTTTTACGATAGTTTTCGAAAAATTTTCAAAAGATGTATCTTCTAACTCAATAAATCTTTTAGTTTCTATATCATAAATTTTATAAACTACATCAACACCATTTTCGTCTTTTTCATTATCCATATTTTTAATTGTTTTTTCAACTTTCTTAGAACCAAGTAAACGTAAACCTGTTCTGTATACAGAAACATCAATTGCACTTTTCAAATCTTCACTTAATAAATCTTGGTTTTTCAAAATGTTTGTTATTAAATTTTTTGCAATTGCGTTATTAACAATCAAGTTATAAAAATTAATATGGTAATTAAAACCTTTTGCAGTAATTCTTTTGGAAACAATAAATTCAATCAATTTGTCATTTTCCATAAACATTTCTTTTATAGATGTACAACTCGCACTAATAATGTCTATTACATCATCATCAGAAAGTTTATAACTAGAGCGTTTTGGTACATCTAAATCAATGAAGAATGCAAAAGTTGAATTATATACCTTTTCAATAAGATAAAGAGAATCTCTTTCTTCATTATCTTTATCAGAAATTACATTATAATAACGTTTATAAAATTCATCAAGATTATTATCAGGAACATTATATTTGCCACCATTAAATGACAAATGAGTTTGATTATTAGAAGCGTTTTTTGTAAATTGAAGAATGTATCTATTAAAAGACATTTACAACCAAAGTAATTATTTTGTAATTATTATATAATTTCAATTTTTTTTATAATGTACTTACAATCGATATTTTATCAATTTACAAGTGTAATGTAATTTTGAACTTTTGATAAATTTAGGTATAATGTGTAAATTTATTTTAGGTATAATGTGTAAATTTATTTTAGGTATAATGTGTAAATTTATTTTATATTTATTTTATATAATGAGTGAACAATTAATATATATAAAGGATTTTATAGAAAATACGCATTACATTTATACTAACGAATCACATGTTGATTATGGATTTATAAAGTGTTATGAATGGTTAAAGCAAGAATATAGAAAAAAATATCCTGATAATATTGTTGATATTAGATATATTGTATCTGATAAATCTTGTGAAGTGTTTTGTGAAACAGAAATTCTAGAAAAGGGATGGGTTTGGAATTCTAGTAACTTAGAAAAAAAAGTATTATATGAAATGACATATATACCAATTTGTGTTTTTTCAGAAAAAAAAGATGTAGAAACAATGACACAAAATGTAGACACATTACATTTTGGAACACAAACAATTCCTATTAAAAATATTCCTATTAAAAATTCAAATAAAAAGAGAATCAGAGACATCAGAGACATCAGAGACATCACAGACATCAGATATTACGATTACAGTTCATCTTGTTCTTCTTGCTCATCTTCTGAATCGTCGTCTGATTCAACTCCTGTTTTGTCATCTAATACATCTATAAAAAATAAATATTTAAAAACGGATTGTATCGATTTTTTTGGTTGTTTAGATACAGATACAGTAACAAATTGGTATGCTACTGAATTGGAACCAATTATAAATAAAGTTACAGAATTACGTTTAGGTAATGAGGGGTATGCTAAAAACCCATTTTGTCCGATAAATCCAATTAATCCAACTAATCAATTTGCAAATCAAAATGCAATTAACAAGGATTCTTTAAGAATTGAATTAAGAAAGAAATTAAATGAACCAAATTTTGGTCTTCGATCTATTCGAGAACAAGAAGAAGAATAAACGAATTATTTTTGTAAAATTTCATCTATGTCATAAAAAATAGTTTTAAATAATTCATTATTTTTATTCCAAGATAAAGAATCGTTTGCTAAAGCATTCTTTTCGATATCTGTGGTATTAATATATCCAATTCCTTTTTCAGGATTGATATCTGTCATAAATGAAATCATCCCTTCCATCATAGTTAAAATATTCCAAGTGCTTGTGTATGTATCCTCGTGATAAGCAGAAAATGTTGTACAAATTTTTTTATCTGTTTCAAAGCGTCCATTTGGTGTTATAAAAATGAAATTGGGTGGTTTTAATGGATATTCGTGATGTAACATAATTTTACCAAAATAAACACCACCTTGAAATGCAGTGTCTTGTAAATCGTGAACTATAAAATACCAAGTTAGAATATCATCATCGTCATATCTTAAAATTAAATTTGGAAAACTGAAATTTTCTTTTTTATACATTGAAATTTCTTTATTTAATCTCTTAGCACAAAGTCTTGATACCATAATTATATATACTAATATATAATTATTTTTAAGTAAACTTATTTAATTGTTTTGTGTAACCGTATCAGAATAAGATTGAACTTCAGCTTCAACTTCAGCTTGTGGTTGCTCAAATTCATCTGTTTCTGGATAAGTTCCTGGGCCTCCATCTAATTGACCTACTTCTTCAACATCTAATGGAACATATGGTTCATCTTTAACTTCAACTTCAGGTTCATCTTTAACTGGAACTTCAGGTTGTTCGGATTGTCCTTCTATGGTCTCAAGGTTAATTTGATTATGATCCGTTGAATTTTGATATCGAGAGGCCCATTTTGAAAATCCGATGTAGAAAATTATTGTCCAAATAAAAAAATTCAAGTAACCAAAAACCATAGAAATAATTTCTCCTATGCAACTAAGTTCGTAATAATTACATTCTGTTACAGTGTAAGATAGACTAATTGATGCACTAATCCAAAAAATCATATAAAGAGCACATAAAAGTGTAATAGTTGGAAGATGAATATAAACAAGATTTATGTTTCCAATAATTCTAACATAATCTAAAATGAAATTAAAAGTATGAATAGAATAAAACAATATAGATAATACAAGTGATGTCACACTTACACCCCAATGAAATTCGTAAATTGATGTTAATGTAAATATGTCATTTGATGATGACCATATACTGGCACCAACAACAGACATTAATGCAAAAAAACTAGATGTAATGAATAGATTAGAGATCATTTGTTGATGATGTTACATTAAATTTTAAAATCAATTTTTTTTAATCGTTTTTATCAAAACATTTTTTATCAAAACATTTTTTATCAAAACATTTTTTATCAAAACATTTTTTATCAAAACATTTTTTATCAAAACATTTTTTATCAAAACATTTTTTATCAA
>Ga0208022_1000077_pt1 | contig 40079 bp, 59 predicted proteins | sample ColrivemetaGS747_FD_187622 | JGI IMG/M metagenome (GOLD analysis project Ga0208022, IMG submission 187622) | Estuarine microbial communities from the Columbia River estuary - Freshwater metaG S.747 (SPAdes) (version 2) | ecosystem: Environmental > Aquatic > Marine > Intertidal zone > Estuary ...
GGGGCTAATGCTGTCGTTTTCATCTACAGTACCCAAACTTCCAGACACGACACCATCATCTCCAACTTCTCTAATGTAGCGAACTCGGTCGCCTTTCTTAAATTTTGCCATTTTGTTTTTCATTTCTCTTTGGTGTTAAAGGTTTCTTCTTTGTAGTTCTTAATACATTCCTCCTCCATTAGGTCAACCCATTTTGAGTAGGAGATTTCTTCTCTATTAAGTTGCCATTCCAACGCTCTTACAAATCCTTGCTTTAAGTATTTACCCATTCTCTTTGGTGTTAATGATGCCTCCAACTTGATTATATTCTGCTAAATGTTCGTACCTATTATAAGTAATAATTAAATAACCTTCTTCAGTAGGTTCAAATTTACGAATACTGAGTTCATTAAATTCTTCACCTAACCAGTCAAGTTCCATATCTGAAGTCATATAAGGACCACCTGAAGGATCTACCATATTAATAGTGTCTTTATCCGAGTAGATTAGTTTTTGGTATTTTCCTGCAACCTCACAGGGACCAACATACTTATCATTCACATAGATAGATCTATGTACTTCCTCTTTGAACCATTCAATGTGCATGTCGCCACCATCTTTACAATAGGATTCATAAGCCTCTTTGTAAACATTAGGCCATCCAAAACGACACCACTTGAAATCGCCTTTCCAGACTATATTTTTATTTTCATCTAACTCAAAGGTGTAGATGTCTCCATATCGATTTTTATACTGTGTCATATTAATTATATTTGAAATTTTTAAAAAGTTTAAGATTTGTAATGCGCTTTAAAAGCACGATTAAAATCTTTCGTTGAAATCTTACTTACTTCAGGAGCGAGTTCAAATTCAACATATTCAAATTTTTCATAGTCATTTGATTCTGCATCAATAATAGAAGCAAAGATCTTATCTCGATCTTCTGAATCGGCATACATTAACCAATCAAAATTAACTTTGACTTCAAACACATGTCCACCCTTAGGCTTCCAATATGGAACTTCACCAAGACCCTCAGGTCCTACGTTATAGTTTTCAAAGCGTTGAGCAAGAAGATTAATTTTACTTAGCATAGTTTTATCTTTTAATTATAGTACTAATATAACAATAAATCCTGAGACTAAAAAACTTTTTTGCAATTATTTTTACCTTTTTATAAATTTTATCGAAGTTTTTCTACCGGACTGTATGATGTTTACAATGTAGATTCCAGTTGGAAGTTGAGATACACTATGTACAAACCCATCAGCTACCACATTCTGTTGATATACAATTTGACCTCTTAAATTAAAGATAGTAACCTGGGCTCCTGCTTTAACATTCGTTACATTAATAACATCAACCGATGGATTAGGATATAGGACCATGTTTAATATTTCTGGCTCTGGTTCAGGTGTTGGATCAACTGGATCGATTGGATCGATTGGATCAATTGGATCAACTACTTCTTCGAAAGATCCATTTAATGGTATTTCAAATGAAACATTAAATGTAATTCCCGTACTATCTTCACTGATAGATTCAATCCACGATGTAACTATGCTAAATCCAGTAAACTCACCAGATGCTTGATGAAATTGAAGAATCGTATTCTCTAAATATTGATCTATTTTTTGAATTGAAGTTGCTAAATCATCAGTGTAAGTGATTGATTTCGATAGTTTTACAAACTTATAAGGTTGAGAATAAGACGATGTAAGACTGTATTCTTGTACTATATTAACTATATCAATGACTTCTTTAAGTTCATCTGGTGTAACCTCTGTGCTTGTGAATGTATATTCTCTCAACCCTGGATCAGAAATCTTATTTTGCTTCCAATCTGTCGCTACATTATTTAAGTATGTAGTATACCCTGTCTGTAAGTCTTTATTAAATGCGATAGAATCTAATAAGTTCCAGAATTCTTGAGTTGAATTTGTTCTAACAAGTTTAAACATCTGATTAACTGCATCTGGCATTATTGTGTTTAAATAACCCCATGCTGCTTCTGAATACGCATACATTCTACCACCATAGTTATAACTATTTCTAAGAGAAGTTTCAAGACTTAAATAATTTCCATTATCGTTTGAAATTAAATTACCAGAGAACGCAGAAATATAGAATCCTGTTTCCGGTTCTGCGCTTGCAACATAATTAGCTAAACCTTCTGTCCACCATACATATCTTCCGGCAATCCAATCATAAAATTCAAGTTCTCCAAAAGTTCCATGTATATTATATCTTCCATCTAAGTAATGCGTGTATTCGTGTTTAAGTAACATATCAAGAGGTAGTAGCTCATCTTGTCGATTAAACGTATATAGAGATGAATGATTTTCAATATAGATACCACCATTATTAGTTGGAATTCCAAAAAACATACCGCCTAACATGTTATATGTTTCAGAAGATTCAAATATGTACATATGAATCACATCATTAATATCACCATCTATAGGATTTACATCTTTTGATAATTTAAAAAAGTTTGACTTTGCTTCTCTAAGAGATAAGTATAATTCATTAATTACATCATCAGATAAAGAAGAGTGAATTATTAGACTTCCATCCTCAAATGGAATTTCTTTCGAAAATTGTTGATTATAATATTGATTTTTAATATCATCATAATTAACTGAAAATGCATACTTACCATTATATTCATATAGAGATGAAATTAATTTTAAATGCTGAGAAGATCCAACTGTTAAATTCCTTTCTAAGGTATTCAGCATTGTAATGTACTGATTAATATTAAATGTGTTTTTAATATTATCAGGCATTCTTTCGTATTGTAATAAAATTAAACCCAATGTATTTATAAAATTAGTAGAAATTCTAACATTAGAATTCATACATAATTTATAGATGTCATTAATATACGTACTATCTTGAAATATTTTAGAGATTAAAGAACTATCACCGTTAATTAAACCTCTCCATATCACTGCTGATGCTGCGTTAAGTCCATTTCCAATCCCATTCTGTAAATGATATTTAATTGAAGGCCAGAGTTCACCTCTTCGATATTCAATATCCATAAGTAGAGTAGCATCCCATCTAAACGCATCCATCTTTGGATTATTTGCCCAGTATTCTGGTTTCTGATAAAGTGTAGGAATTGCAGAAATTAAGATATCATCATATTGTTGAACTTTAATTACTTCAGTTTTATACCATGCAAAATAGTCAAACGCTCTAAAGTAGTTAACAAAATTAATTATAGTTTCATTTTGTAAATCTGAATAAAGTGTTCGAATCACATTCTCTTTAAAATAATTTACAGCGTTAATAGAATTCTGAATAGAGTAAATGGTAGTCTGACCGGATTGATTATAATCCCATAAAAAACTGTACGCTTGTTCTTTATCAGTGTTTAATAAGAATGTAACCGCATCGATGGCATCCTTTGCAGTGTGAGAGTTTTTAGATAGAGAAGGAACTTCGACCTGCGTTACTAAATTAGAGCATGAATAACCAGTAATCTCTACCTTCTTTTGTATAGGAGGTGCCTGTGCAATCGAAACGAATGGAATTAATAAAAAAAGTAATAATAGACGTAATTTCATAGTATCATTTTTAATAACTATTAAATATAAACAAAAAACCCGAGATCGTGAAATCCCGGGTTAATTATTTTTGTTAAAAAGTGTTAAAGTTTTAATCTTCTTGTAAAAAGAATCGATCTTTATCAATTTCTAAAGTTTTATTGTTTAAATAATCGCTTAGTTCTGATAATTTTTTATCAGTATTTGGTTCAACTTCATGTCCAAAGAAATCTTTAAATAAAGTTCTATAGATATGTACAGTTGAATCAAATGGAACTCCCGGTTGGGAGTTAGTTTCAATAATGAATAGATGACCATCTTGATCTTCCATAATATCAAAACAAATATATGGTAGATCTTTCATAATCTCACCAAATTTCTCAATAAGATCCAAATACTTTTGAGGAACTTCACTTACATCTCTACGAGTATATGCAAATGACATTTTCTCTGAACTATCACCGTCTCCTGTTTTAGCTTTATCATTCTGTGGCGTACGTTCTTGCCAAAAGAAAGGCTGACCTTTAAATGTAAAGAAACGGTGCTCGCTCTTTTTATCAATGTATTGTGAATAAACATCTAACTTATCATGATCAGCTGCATCAAAATCTTCTTGCGTTTTAAGAACTGAAATACCAAGACCTGAATGTCCTTCAGCTGGTTTCGCAATCATTGGAAACCCAACTTCTTCAACTGCTTTTTCAGAATCATAGCATGTTTTAGGAATGTTTTCATCTCCTTCAACCATCTTATGAAATTCTTTCTTAGAACCAGATTGCTTGATGTATTCTGGTTTATTATAAACGTTCTCGAGTTTAATTAGACCTTCATCTAAAAGTTTTTGTATAACTTTAGAATTATAAGTTAAAACTGGATAATCAGGATTAATATCGATATCTTTATAATTATCTAAAGTAACCTGAATAAAATAGTTATCTCCGGCAAAATCTTTGAAGCTCCAGAAACGATGTCCACTTTTAGGATCGATCGCCAAATAAATCTTATGCAGATCTTTTGGCTGTTTAGCTTCGTTAAGAAACTCTTCGAATAACATTAATTTACGCATAGTATTAACCTTGTCCTCTATTCTTTTTCTTGTAATTTGTAGCGTTCTTACTTCTAGATGTTTTAGTCTTTGAGTGGACGCCCGGTCTTTTCTTTTTAGGTTTCTCTAATCTTAAAGAACCTCCCTTTGTTTTTGACATGATGAAATATAATTTTTAATTATATTTATCTCACCGTTTACAATAAATATTCTAAAATTGCAGACCAATTAGGAAAATCTTCACCTCCGAAAAGAAGATGCTCTCCTTCGAATCTATCTGCTCCGTTTGCGAATCGATCATCGATCAAATAATCTCCTCGATTAAGGTGTTTATTATGTGAAAGAATCAATCGTTTGTGGGCAACTTCTCCTAAGTGTTTTTCAACCCAAAGACGTTTTTCCATCCAAGCTTCTGGATTTCCCCAAGGAGCAGTTGATAGAATATAACAATCGTAATATTTAGAAAGTTCTTCAAAAGCATAGATCGAACCTGGAATCGGTTGTAGATCCTTAAAGATTCCAGGAATTTGATCTATATTTTCACCATATTTTACAACTAATTCAGGTGTAACGCGTTCTGCTACAGCTTGATTAAAATCTGCCAAAACACCGTCCATGTCGAAATAGAGTATTTTCTTTTTACTCTTCGAAACCGCCTGAATTAAAGTCTGTAAACTTTCTTGATTTTTCACGTTTTGTATCTTTATGATTCTTCATTTTCTTTACCTTAGAATTCTTTTTTGGTCTATTAAATTCTTGGTAATTCTGGTCATCATCCCAGTTGTCAACATTATGCCATTTCATGACTCTTAATCTTGAATTTAGATTTATAATAATTAATAAAAGACTCTCCAACTCCAATCTCGTCGATGATATATTCGTTTGGAATAAGAGGTTTGCGGGCGTTTAAGTTAATAATACGATCCGGCGTATCTTCGGTTTGAAATACTTTAATGTATTTCTTGGTACTCTTTTCTGATTTTCTGTAAACTACTACTATCATTATGCAGTGATTTGCTCAGCAATAATCGCTTTACCGCGACGAATACGATTCTTAACAGTTTGAAGAGTAATGCCATGTTTTTCTGCAATATCATCGTATTTCATATTATTAACCAAGCGGTCAACTACAATGTCACGATAGATTTTACTAAGATTTTGCATAGCAGTAAGAGCGTTTGTGTATTGCTCCATGATAAGGTTATCTTCATCAATGTAATCTTGTTCGGTCATCATTTCAACCTCAAGAAGAAGATCATTAATGTTTGTAGTACCTGCAGTATTCACTTCAACTCCAAATTCTGAAAGTTGATCTAATGAAGACTTCTTATTACGCTTATTGATGTAACCTAATGCATCATTAAAAGCAATTCGATATAACCAAGTAGTGATCTGATACTTTGGATCATATTGATCAATCTTAGTCCATAGCTTTGTTAGAGTATTGATTGCGATATCTTCTGCAACTTCACGATCTTTAACGATTTTATTAACATAGGCGGTAAGGCCTGGTTTGATTCGATAAAAGAGTGCTGTGAATGATTCTTCTGAACGAGTTTGCAAAAAGTTTGCGGTCATTTCTCTGTAGTTTGCCATACGTATTTCTATTTGTTTTTAATTATAAAGCTAATATAAACAAAAAACTCGACATATGAAAACATTTCGTTAATTATTTTCTTAAAGTTATTAACAATCTGTTTGATGTCTTAGTGTCTATCATTTAATTATAGGTTAAATATAAGCAAAAAACCCGAGATAAAAAAATAATATTCAACTTTTTTGAAAATATTTTACTTTTTTTCAGAAAGGTCAGGATCGTTATAGAGCTTGACCAATTCTATAGCGTTTACGGGCTTAAAATCCCAACGATCACATGTTACGTTAACAATATGTTTCTTATGATCTGTTTTATATGACTTTCCTGGATGCCCAATGAAAGAAATAGCACCTTCCTTTTTTCTTGGCCAATCTTGAAGAGGCCAATAAGAAAGTGCAGCTTTAATGTATGTTAATGATCTAATACCTTCAGTTAGATGATAGATGCCTGAAATTTTATCATTATTTGCAAGTTCATGTGTAGCTTTATCCCATTCGCCATCCATGACGTGGATTTTATTACCATTTAATCTGCTTAAACACACTTCGGCAACCTCAGGTTGCCATGCAAAGTTTCCTAAAACAAATACCGTATCTTCATTGCTTACTACACTATTCCATTGTTTAATGAGATGTTCATTCATTTCATTAACGTTTGAAAAAGGTCGCGAATATGCCTTAATGGCCCCAACTCTACCGAACTGCTGGTTCGATGTTATAAATAATTTCATTAAACTACTACGAATTTAATATTAAAATTGTTCCAAATGTTTTCTAAGAAGTTTTCTTCTGTAATTGCAGCAGATCCATTAACGATTTTGCTATCTTCGCTCGTATCGATAAAAAGATATAGAACAAAGTCAAATGTCGTTGAATAAATCATTGCTTGACCAAATCCTTCTCTAAGTGAAGTACCCCTATTTCCTTTTTTAAGTTCAATAGCAATATTAACACCTTCGATATCGATCGTCATGTTAGGTCGATTTGCAGTACCCATAAATTGGATGTTACGAACAGTACTATTTGTAACTCCTTCCCATTTAATCATTGTTTTTGCTTTTTCACGAGCAAGTGAACGACTAAAGCCTTTTTTATCCATAATGTAATCTGTTAATTTATTTAACAGGCTTGGATAAATGGCATGTTGGATCTTATCTTCGGATTGTTTTTTATAATCAACCGTTTCAAAGATTTCTTCAGTACTAATGCAATCTTGGATCATCTCCAAGATTGCTAGTCTGTTTTTACTTTTACTGGCTAATTTCATCTGCTTCAACCGTTTCTTTTGAAAGCTCTGCGATTTTAGAATCCAGTTCTCCAAGAGATACGTGAAGTTCTTGAATCTCACGATTCACGTCAGCCATAGATTTCATAGCATCTGTGATTTGCTTACCAATGTTTGTTAGTAGTGATGTAAAAGTACGTGCAGATTCAATACCTACACCTTCAATTGAAGTAAGAACCTTATAGAGTGTATTCAAATCAACAATACCCAATGCAATAGTGCAAGAAATATCTCCACTTTTAGTGATAGCGATCTTTTCTGTCTTAAGGTTGTCGTAAAGATTAATTGCAAATGCAGCGTCTTTAATAGTCCACTTATAACTTTTGTCAATTTGCTTTAAAACTGCATTAATATTTGAAGTTGTTTCAAAATCAACTTCAAACTTAGCTACTGCCGCCGCTTCTTGCTTCTCGTTTACTTCTGCTTCTAATTCAACTCGCATTTCAATGAGTTGATCTTTTGATAAAATATTTGACATGATAAATTGGTTAAGTTATATTATATATAATGTTTATATTAGGAAATGTGTAAAAGTTTCAGATTTTTAAAAATCTTCATTAGTTATTCTAATATCGTAGTTATTAAATTCTGCATATTGTTGTTCATCTGCCTGGATTCTTCTTTCAAAGTTATCATCTGGATCGTTTCTTTCAACAATTCTAGATCTTCTAACTTCAATTGGAATATCAATATAAATTACAAAACATCGATTGCGATATTCTTCATCTAACATTTCTAGAGCTTCTGCGTTCATGATCATGACATCACATCTTTCAAATTCTTGTTTTGTAATGCCATAGTACCATCCATTAAATTTCTGATACTCTAGCATTTCACCAGAATCTACGAGAGTGATAAACTCTTCTTCTGTCATGAAGTAATAATCCTTTCCATGAACCTCTCTAGCCTTTACTCGAGGTGATCGAGTTGTGCAAGAAACTCCATATGTAAAATTTCTATGCATAAATCTTTTACGCAAATAGTCTTTACCAGCGGCAGCTTTTCCTACAAGTACAATTTTACTATTCATATTTAATTATCTAGACTTAACTTCTTTAATCCAATTTTGTAATGCCCATTCAGGATACCAGTCTAATCTTTCATTAGTATCAGATGGAAAATCTTCACTAGTGAAACGCTCACCTCTACGTTCTGGAATTAATTTCCACTCACCAAACATTTCTGCAACTTCAGCAATGCTTACGTTAACTCCACTTCTAAGATGCCATTCGTGATTATCCATTTTAAGAGCTGCTTTAGTTAAACCTTTCACAACGTCTTCGATGTGTGTAAAGTCTCGACTTTGTTTTCCTGGACTTACAACAGTGCACGCTTCTCCTGCTCTCCACTGCCTTTCGAAGATTCCAACTACTGTAGCATAATCTCCTGTCATAATTTGACCAGGACCATATACGTTAAAGAAATAACAAATCTCATATTGAAGACCAAACCATTCTCCATAGTTCTTGATTAATTCTACCATTTTAGATTTCATCCAAGAATAAGGAGAAAGGTTTTCATCTTTACCACTATTACCAAATTTAGAAGAAGATGCAGAGTAAATGAGTTTAGCACCCCATTTTCTACAAAGCTCTAACATAACTGGAGTTCCAGAAAGAATAGAACGATGAACAAAATCTATGTCATTAAAGGATTGAACAATACGAGAGTATTCACCAAAATGGAACACTGTATCGAATGTATCGTTTTCGAAGATTGTATCGGCTTCCCAGGTATGGCCATGGTAATACTCAACTCCAGTTACGTGGTTTTCTTCTTTACCGGTAAAATAGTTATCCAAAGACACTATACGTGCTTCTGGATAATCTTTCTTTAATTGTTTAATAAGATTAGAACCTACAAACCCGGCTCCTCCTGTGACTAGAATGTTATTCATAATTATATTTTATTTTTTATATTCAAAGATTTCAAAATCTCTCTGGTACATTTCATATACCATTTCTTTTAATTCTGGTGTATAATATGATTCCCATGATTTTCCATTTCTAATGTGTGATGGATTTTCTCGTTTTAATTCAGTAGGCAGCGATGCATATCTAGGTGGTACGTTCTTCATAATTTCAGCCTGTACTAGTGGCCAATCTTGATCTAGATTTTCATAACGAATAATCTTATCAACCAATACAATCTTTTTAATTGTAACAAATCGATGTTGAGGCCACCAGAATACATCTTGATCTGTGTAGAAATGAATACCTTTTGAATGGAAATGTTTTACAAGTTCTTCAAAGCTTAGGTGGTTTAGTTCCCATTCTCCTTGTTGCAAAAATTCATACGCTGAAACAAAGCGATCGTAAGGATTTCTACAAATTGCAAATGAATAATAACTTTCAATTAATTCTGGATCATGCCAAGAAATAATATCTACATACTTGGTATGGTCATGCGATGTATCTGTCTGGTTTTCCATAATTCGATGGATAGCAGAGGACGCATTTTTAGGAATTTGGACGAATACAGTTCGCCACTTGTGATATACGCTCATCGGTTTAGGTTTTGTTTTATTATATATGTTTTTCGTTTTTTGTATCAAATTTATCCCATTTTGGATCATACCAAAATCTACGACCATTTCGATCTTCTTTATAGGACATTCCTTTACGTCCATAACAAATCATGAAATTTTCATATACTTCCTCTGCACCCTGAAAGGGGTTAACCCAGTCTTTAATACTACCTCCACCTTTTTGATATGCCAACATTGGAATATCTCGGCAAAGTTCTAACACCTCTGGGTGTGACTTTATTGCTTCTCGAGCAGTTGTATTTGGATTTAATGTTGGAATACGATATAAGATTTCTGCTCTTAAATAGTTACCAATACCATTAAAGTATCTTTGATCCATTAGCACTTCATAAATTGGCCAATTGAATGCCGCTTTATGAAGATTGTTATGTATGTTTAGTACAAACTTATTAAACTCTCGAGTAGGATCTGGTCCTCGATTGTCACTCCACCAAACACCTTGTTTCCATTTGCCAAATCTTCGAACATCAACAAAACTCAAAGTAGTTCCATCGTCAGTATAGAACTTAAGATGAGAATGTTTAGGTTCGTCATCAGTGTTAGTTATTTTAAAATAACCACTCATGCCCATTGTCATTCTCACTGGAATAAACTTATCTGAATAAGCATCTTGAATTACAAGAACAAGTTCTTTACCCTGACTTTCTGCCTTTAATTTAAATTTTTCAAATGGAATATTTAACTCTTCACCCTTGTGTTGTTTGTTCTTTCTACAAGAAACGAACTTTTCACCCTTGGAGATTAGGTTAATATAATCTGCTGTAAATTTTAACTCGGCTAATTCTGGCATATTAATTATACAAGAAATTAATTTATTGTTTCACTTCGTGTTTTTCTTTTACACGGTCACTGATTGGAATTGGATCACCATTTTCATCGATCCTAACAAACTTTATATTAGTTGATAAAATCACAGTTTGATGACCTGAATACACATTATGGGCTCGAGCTTCAAGATATAATGTGATAGATGTAGTTCCAATTGCTTTAACACTTCCATACATTTTTAGCAATTGACCTTCCTTTGCTGGTTTCTTAAATTCACACTTATCTATTACAACGGTAACCATTCTCGGTGTATCGCAAATTTCCATAGCATATGCAGCCGCGGCTGCATCTAGCCAAGCAAGAAGTTTGCCACCAAAAAGATTTGCATGAAATCCAAGATCAGATTTTTTAATTGGATGCGTTGTAATTAATTGCATTATTTTTGCTTATGTGTAATGATAGGATTCCAATATGTTCTTTGATTTGTACTCCAATAGAATTGACCATCTGTTCTTTGTGCATTTTCAGGAGCAACGTAAGGAATTTGGAAAGTTTCGAACTTAACATCGGCCCATGTGCTAATAGCTTCATATTCTTTTTCATCCATATGTAATCCTTTAACGTCTGCTCTAGGATTATTAAACATTGTAAAAACGCCATCTGGTTTAAGAATATTTTTAACATTTCTTAAGAATGGTGTAAGATCTTCATCCCATGTGTCAATGTAAATTCCATCAAATTGTGGAAGATATGGAAGTACTTCTTGCCATTTTTTGAAAATACATTTAGCCCTATTCAACCAACCCAGTGACATCATTTTTTCTTGAACATCAGGATGTGCTTCAATGATCCAATGTTCAACGTTAGGATATGAATTAATACATGAATCAATAAGACCCATTCCAAATCCAATGTTAAGAATTCTACCACCTTTGGCAGCAATAGTCTCTGCTTGTTTTTGCATGATAGGCCATTCCCATTCCATCATAATGGAATTTCCATTTTGATCTAATAACTCTCCTGCATGGGTGTATGTTAATTTTTGTTTAATGTATTCCATAATTAATCGTTAAAAACTTCTATTGTTGTTGTTTTTTCCACTAAGTCAGTCCATTTATCTACATATCGAGTTGCTTTTACGATATGATTATCAATCCAATGATAGTTTCCACCTCGTGGTTTTCCCATCAATAGACCACTATATTTAAAACCATGTTTATTTAACCATGTTTCTGTAATTTCACGATGTTCTTCAGTTCTTGATGTAAAAAACGTAATAACATGACCCTCGTCATACCATTTATTTAAGATTTCAAGAGCATCTGGAAATGGTTGAACATATTGCATTCTTGCAGATTCTTCATTAGGTACATCATCCGTTATTGTACCATCAATATCAATCAAATAATTTTTAACGCCTTCTGGTAATCCTGGACTTACTAGTTGACCATCATCACCCGTAAGGGCTTGTAAATTAATCTCTTTTTTCATTTATTCTTGTATTACTTGCGTTACTTCTGTACTATCTATAATTACTTTTTTAGTAACTTCTTTAGGTTTTATGGGTACCGTGTCGTATACTTTAATGTGAATTGTGTCATACACGGTTTCTTTAATTTCAATTTTAATAGTATCCATTACGACTTGTCTTTTATTTTCTTGTCTAAGAATTGGAGTTTCTGATTTTAGAATGATTGCACCAATAATTGTTAAAATAAAAAGAGCAGGAACTCCAATAATTAAATATCCATACCATTTAAGAGTACTAAATAGTTTCATCTGATAAATTTTTAAAAATTGTGTGTAATGAATGCTTTACGTTTGATTTAATCTCTGATTCCATCAACTCTCTACGATTTTCTACTTCTGTATCAAATAACCATTTAACTTTACTATATGTCTTTTCACCAACTCTGATATTATAACTATATTGGTGATTGACAATTGTAATTGCTTGATCCTCTAAAACAATAAAGATTTGACTATCTTCACTTCTAATATATCTCTTACCTGATATAGGAGACATAAGAAGAACCGTTTCTGTTTTTGTAATTAGCTTACGACAAATCTTAACTCCTTCAAGCTCGTATTCTGATACTTGATGACTAGGATTAAATGCTTTATGCGCTTTAATCGCCAATCGTTGAACAAATCTATTAAATTTATGCATCATATTAGTTTCTACACTCACATTCATATTTGTTTAAATTTTTTGATTGAGGAGCTTCATTTTTAAACCAATAACATTCTCTAAGATCTCCGATAAAGATTTCTTTATAAAATCCGTATGGAATTGCAGCGCCACCCGGTACTCGGTCCGGATTTTCAGTAAAATCAACTTCAATAAAAACTTCGGCCATCAGTCCAGATTGTCTTGACAGTTCACGTTCACGCTCTTCTAACGTCTTCCAAACTCCTCGATTCAATTTTTCATGCTGCAATGCACAATTCATATAACTAAATGTTTCCCATAGCATATCCTCTTCGCAATTCAAAGACGCTGCCGGAGCCATATGTCCTTTATCCCATTCATTATTTACATAGTCCTCGTCGTCTGATGTTTTAACACCGGCTTCTGTATGGAAATACATACCCTTTCGGCTTGCAGTGCCATCAACGCCGCAAACTCTATAGATAATCGCAAGAGGCTGCTCATACACCTGAGAATAATTAACTTCATAGTATGGTGTATTCCATAAAATATTTCTTAATTGTGCTTGACAAGATACAACAATTAAGGCGAATATGAATGTAAGTATTCTTTTCATTATCCTCTATAACTACTTTTTAAAGAAACAGTATGATTCCATTGATCTCCATCCTTTTTGTAATATCCATGTCTAATGAATTGAACAGGTTGATCATATTCATTTTGCAATAATGGTTCACCGAATGAATTTTGTGTTGTTTTTTCTAAACCATTAAAATGATTTAATTGAACTGGGATTGAAGTTTGACGATTTACCCAATGAATTACGCCTTTAGCTTTTACTTCGGTTTCCATGCCAGAAAAACTATCTGGATAATGTTCACAAAATACTTCGACGATCTCTCCATCAATTTCATAATAATCAACTGCCTTAACAATACAAACACCCTTCAACCTGACGTTTCCACCCAGTTTTAAACGATTATATTTATTATTTGCAGTCACTTGAAAATCTTCTCGCTCAATCCAAAATTGTTCTGAATATTCTACTTTTCTGGTACTAATTGTTTCATCTTCTGGATTATTCTCTAACGCAGCGAAACCTTCTTTAAATGGAGTAACGATAGTTAATTTAATAGGATCTTTAACCACCATTCGGCGAAGCGATGTTTTATTTAATTCATCTCGTAAACATTCATCTAAAAGAGATTTCTCATGTACGCTATCACGTTTAGTGATTCCAATTTTATCACAAAATGTTCTAATTGAACTTGCAGTAAATCCTCGACGCTTTAATCCCTTTAGGGTTGGCATTCGTGGATCATCCCATCCATCGACTGTTCCATCGTCAACTAATTCCTTTAAGTATCTCTTACTTAAACGAACATCTTCAACATTAAGACGAGAGAATTCGATTTGACGTGGAGTTTGAAGTCCAAGATCTAGTTTTTCTAAAAGCCAATTATAAAAAGGACGATGAGGTACAAATTCAAGAGTACACAATGAATGACTAATTTGCTCAAACCAATCTGATAAAGGGTGTGCAAAATCATACATTGGATATGCCTTATACTTATCACCAGTATTATGATGTTTTGCATCTACTTTACGATAAATAACTGGATCTCTTAATAATAGATTTGGATCGGCCATGTCGATCTTAGCTCGTAAAACACCGTTTGAGTTGCCTTCTAGTAGATCTAAGAATAGTTTTCTATTTTCAACATTAGATCTATTACGATATGGAGAGTTCACGCCAGGGTTCTCTAAGTCACCTTTCATTGCTGCAATTTCTTCACTAGTTGAATCATCCATGTATGCATGGCCAGAACTTATTAATTCCATTGCGCAATTTTTGATAAATTCAAAATAATCGCTAGCGTAAAATACATTACTAGGCTTAAAACCTAACCACTCAATATCTTCTTTAATTGCATCAACATAAAGAGAATCTTCTGCAAGTGGATTTGTATCGTCAAAACGAAGATTACATTCAACGTTATATTTTTCTGCTAATCCAAAGTTTAAACAAATGGCTTTAGCATGACCAAGATGTAAATAACCGTTTGGTTCAGGTGGAAATCTGAACTTTAGTCCTTCTTTTAGGCCCTCTTCGATTATCTCTTCAATAAAGTTCATATAATTGATAAATTAATCTATTATACTATGTAATAATAAAAAGTTTAAAATGTAATATGACACCAATTATTACTAACGATACCTTCTTTATCGATAAATTGCTTGAATTCTATTTTACTAACTTCTATCTCTTTTGAGATTTTACAACTATAATTTCTAGATTCATATCTAATGTTTCGATCTGGACTAAAGTATATATCGTATTGGCTATTTCCACATAATGAAGATTTATCTCCTATTGTTGAACTAGTTTTTGATGAGAATTCAGAATCATATACCAAATCCTTAAAAGATTGTTCGAGTTTATCAGCATAGAATCTTGATAATTGACCAGTGTTTTGTTCAATTAAAGTCCATGGTGTACAATATATTTTATTATCAGATGTTTCTAAATTAACATCAGCAGCAAATTTAATCGGTGTATTATTATCAATGAGTTGATGTGCACCTTTGCGAGTAATCTGATAGGCATGAGCTGCCCAATCTGGATTGTATTTTTTATATTCTCTAACGAATCCATTACGATAGGGAATATTATCATAATGTGGAACATTGGGACCGACTAGACCCCAAATAAAAACATCCCAATCTAAATGATTAAGTTCTCTTTGAATGTGATCTATATTACCATTAAATAAAAACTTTAAACCGTTCGTAGAAAGTCTAACATCGTCTTCTAAAATTAAACAAGTAGAATAACCGTCTTCTAAAAACTTTTTATATGCTTTTTTATGAGAAAGAGCACATGCAATAATATTTTTAGTTAAAAGTCCAAATGGATCAATAAATTGATTAGATAAAACACCATTTTCTATCAACGTTTTAGTATCTGTTAAATCAGAACCTTTAACTGCATCAATAAACTCAAATGAATTCCAACCTATGCTTTCAAGTTCTGCTGAAATACTATTTCTTCTAATAGTGTCTTCTGAAATGTTTATGATGTATATCTTATCAAACATTTTATTTCTTTTTCTTGCCGTAACGTTCTCCTCGCTTCTCTTTTTCGTAACCCCATCGATATACTTCGATGACTAAGACTCCGCAAATAACTGACATAACGCCAACTAGTATCATTAATGATAAATCTTCCATTATTTTGTGCGATTGTTATAAATTGAACCCCATTCTAGTGTGATACCCCACTTTAACCAAATCAATTGAATGTCGTATGCACCGTGCAAGTACTTATCGTAAGTTACCTTAAAAGTTGGTAGAATATAAATCTGCGAGCCAACTGTGAATTTTTCTATGCTCATGATACATCATCTAAACTTACACCATGCTCACTCATCAACTCAAATAACTTTTCTCTAGCTTGAACATAAGCATCGTACTTATCTTTGCTAAATCCTTCATCAGGCATATACTTATACTGAGCTCTTAGCCATTGATCCATATCCCAACAAACATTCCACCAATCTTGAGCTTTGGTTGCAAGTTTAAACTCTTGATTATCTTCAGGCAGGTTAAATTTTAAGATAGCTTCCATAGTTCGTATACTGAATTATTTGTTTTAAATTTAATGTAGCCCTCTTGCTCTTCCACGATTTCGGTAACAGAAGTTGTTTGCCAGGTAAAGAATTGATTGAATGGAGACATAATCAAAGAATGGCCAATAGCGGGTTCATCATGTCTTGCTTTAAAACGACTATCTTCATTCCATTCAACCCACATCACTTCTTTAGATTGATTGATTAGTCCGTCTCGTTCACGAACCAATTTCCAATTGAATTCATTCTCAATAACACCTTGTTCCAAAGCAACCTTCAAGACATTATCTTCTAATGTCATTGGGATTTTATCTTGTTTAATTTTGCTCATCTCTATTTTGTAATTCTTCTAATTGTTCTTCAAAACGTTCAACGCTGCCCCAAATAATAGAGGCATTTGGATCTAGCTCTAAAATCTGTTCAACTAATTCTTTTTGGCGGCCTTTATAATAATATCCATGTTCAATCCAACCTGCAAGATCTTGCAAGTGTTTAGGCGCTGCAATTGAAATACGCAGATCATAGTGTGTCCATTTGGTTTTCCAATCCCAAAACCCAATACCTTTAGTAAGTTTAGTAAGTAAGTTGCTTAACCTACGATTGCGAACTCTTACAAGTGACTTATCATTTCCAAAAACGTGTAGGAATCTGAGGAACCAACGTGGACACCAGAAAGGTTTGGCTTCATAATCCATTGCAAGCACAAGTGGACGAAGCACTTTAGTCATTTCGCTTTCTCTATAGAATGTGATGCCTAAATAACCATACATGTCCAATTCACTTGGAAAGAAAATGTAGCGCAGATCTGACCATTCAAGATCACGAGTATGAACCATACCCTTCTTGCGACCTTTCCAGAACAGGATAGAATATTTTAAACTATCCATAAAATTAGCCATTCGTTCTTTGAACGTTGTTTTAACGTAAAATTTGCTATTATTGTTTATCATATAATAAATACTTTTTCAAATCCAGTGTTATATTCAACTAAATATAATTGACCGCTTGGAAGATATTCCATATCCTTTTGAATATAACGCCCAAGCATATCATAAACGCCTAGAACCTTCTTTTCTCTTTCAAACTCAGTAATACCAATCGAAGACGGTGTGATGGTGTACGTCATTTGAACGTAGCACTGTGATGCTTTAATACCACCGCTTCTCCATTCTGTTAGTTTATAACCTGTAACGAAGTTGCCAACTGTTGATGGCGTCCAATTAATCATACCACCGCCCATTGTGTAAATACCATAGCTTGTTAATTGGTTGAATGGCGCTAAGGGCACAAATGTGTTATTTGCATGTTGACCCAAAGCATCCCACATTTCATATTGAATAGAATCATTCTCAAATGAACTATCGTCGATTAGAGCTTTTAAGTCAATCACACTGGTAAAGTTCTGTGGCATCGTACATGTTGGTAGATAGTTTGGCATCGGAGTGTTATTATTCACTGCATTCAAACGATCAACGTCAAGAGCAATCAAGAAATCACTGGTAAAAGAATTTGATGCATTAACGGTTGTACCTCGGCAACAATGTGAATACACAAAGCGATATTTTGACATATAGAACTGTTTATATCCACTCGTGTAAGTTGTTAATAGATTACCATCCAACATTGTATCGGTTGTTGTCCATGTAACCGTTATATTTTCTGAGAACTGATAGAAGTTATTGTTCTCAATGTAAACTGTAACTGTTTGGCTATTAGGTACAATCCCTTGTGGATCTGTAATTAAATATAGAGCAACCGCTTGATTATTTGGTTGTGAACTTGGATCATGTGACATCGCTAACATTCCACCTAGAATATGTGATGCAAAGGTCGACGTTGAAGCGACCATTAATAGGGATAGTAAGATCTTTTTCATTTTAATTCATGATTACAATATACCAGTTAAGAGAAGATGCGATCATCAACCAAATAAGATACGGCATGATCCAGATCATTCGACCCCAACCGTTGATGATTCGTGTAAAGTGTGCCATTACAAAAATAATGATCGATAGTATTGAAATCATGATTGCTGCACCGAGCACATGTTGTCCAAAGAACACATAATTCCAGAAGATGTTTAGTAGCAGAGCTTCAGGAAAAAGGGCATAAGGAAGAGGATTCTCTTCATCTCTCCATTCATTGGCCATAAAGACTGAGAACGTTACACCAATAATTGTCCAAGCCAAACCAAAGACCCAACCTGGAGGAGTCCAAGGAGCTTGATTTAAAGAAGTGTACCATTCGCCGGTTACACCAGGTCCTGTTGCAAGACCACCGAGCCAAAGACCTGCAAAGTTAATGGCCAAAAAAGTTAGCAGTGTTAAGAAGTATTTCATTTTAATCGATCCAATTTTTGTGTTGATAAACTTTCAGATTTCGAACTAACATACCGCTTTCTGCTGGATCAAATCCAAGCTCGGCTGGGTTCTCACATCCGTTGTTTAATATAATATACTGCTCTTGGGCGTTTTGTTTCAGAGCCATCGGAATTGTCATTTCATATACTAGATAGCCATCATAATAGAATCGAATCCAATCTTCAGTCCAATGACATGCGTATTTAATCCATCGATCGGCTGGATTTGCAAGTGGAATTAAGGGTTGGCCCATGTCGCGCTTGCCATCTTTCCAGGTTCCAGCGTTTCCAAAGTGTACATTAGGTTTTACCCATAATTGTTCGTCAGCATAATAGGTTTCAAAGATGTCGATTTCAGGCGGCCAGTTTTCTGAGCCACTAAGCCAAAAAGCAGCCCACTGTCCACGGCCTGCTGGAATTTTTATTTCAGCCTCAAACCAGCCAAATTTATAGGTTTGTTTACTACTAATACAACCCATACAATAGGGTGCAGTCCATTGCTCTGCTGCATTTTTTTTCTGCCAGGGTGGGAGCTGAGCTGCTGAAAAGTCGCGGCTGAACTTTCGGAGTTCGAGTGCTAGGCCATCGGGTGTTGGATAGACCACTGGATGGCTCGTTAATTCAGACTGATGTGGCCACCATTTCCACTGCCAGTCTGGGTGTACGTTTCTTCCCCAGGGGTGTCCTGTTCTCCAAGCCTGCCAGTTAAGTTGGCGAAATTCATCTTGAAATACAAGCTTGTAATCAGTCGGAGGGGTTGCAGGACCCATGGGACTGAGAGCCTTTGAGCGTAAGAGGGCCCGGAGCTGGAGCCAGAGATTCTTGATATTGGAACCTAGGGTTCTTTGGGTGTAGTGTTTAAGTACCATGGTATAAAATTTCCTTTAGTGTGGGTATAAAATTTCCTATGTAATGAGAGAATATCAATCTAATAGAAAATATCGAACAGATTAATCTGAATTTAGACTAATTTTTGGTGTTAAAGATTAATCCATCCATTTGCCGTGAGTTCTTAAATGCCAAAATCTGTGTTTTAAGACTTCAACAATAATGGACAATAGTGAATCTGCTTCATATGTGCCCGCTGCACAAACTAATTTGAATTTAGGTTTCATAATTCTACTTTTATATTTTGTGTGTCTTATAAGTTATACTGCTTCAACCAATTTTGTTTCGCTGAAGGGCTTCTGGTAAGCTGGCTTTACCAGCTTCCAGAGCTTTTCAGTAACATCTTTACCGTCAATTAATCCAAACAGAACGCCGCGATTAACGCCAGTTGTGGCCATTACTCGTTCAGCAATTGTCTTTCGATCTAATCCACCATATCGCAGGATTGTCGATACAGTAGCCATATGTAAATGCAATTGAAATTCATATGCCTTTCGCAATGCAGATTCAACCCCTTTAACCCACTGATAGAATTCATCAGGCACATCATTTAAAAACTCTTCAGGTAACTTATTAAAAGTCATCAAGTTTTCCCAGATGTCATAGGATGAACAATTGGTCAAGACTCGGTGCAATTTAACATAGTCAGCGAATTTGATTTTACAACGGTCTCCATTAGAGAATCGAACGATGAAACCTTCTTGGTTTTCCCAATTCAACTTTTGAATCTCCTTGTAGTCTTCAAAGTTAAACTTACGAGTTACATTACAACCTAACATTTTAGCCAATTCAGAAAGCTCATCATGAGATGCCTCAAAGTTTTCACTACGAGCACCTAACAAGATTAACTCTTCACGTTCACCATAGTCGCAAACAATTCTGTTCCAAGGTGCAATCAACTCAAATAAGTATGTCATATTCGGATTGATTCCTGAATGGATCTTACTCACATAATTCAACTGATTAAATAACTTAGCCGCTGCAATTGCTTGCTCAGAAGTAAAAGAACCACGAGAAGAAACAATCCATTCGCCGTTGTAGTTAAAGACTGTGATTAATGAGCCATCTACTTTTTCGTAGATCTCAAAGTCTTCAGTTGGTTCATGTCGGTTCTCTTCAATGTTAAAGAACTTTCTAAACGGGTGTGAAACTCTATTGCCCTCGTCGTCAAATACAAGACCGCGACACTGAAGAGTTACCTCGTCCCAGTGTTGCTCGTACTGTGTAGTTTGCGAGTAGTTGTATATAGTTAATGGAAGGGTTGGATGCCTCTGTGAGATCAACCAATCTTCCTTAACGTAACTTTCTAATATGTCTTTTGTTATTTGCATATGTAAATATAACAAATTCTGACGACAAATAAAAATTCTTTGGCAATTATTTTGCTAAAGAATTCCACATTTTGATAAACTCTTTTCTGGACAAATCAACGATGTTGAATTCTTTCCACAAGTAGATGTACTCAGTGATTTTAATATTACCAGCAGTGTACAAAGTCTTGCCGTCTTCTGAGAAGATACCAGCAAATTTGCTGTTGTGGTTCTTTAAGAATCTTTCGTTGTCTCCGTCTTTCAACATTGCAACGAAATCATCACTGAATGCAAAAGCTCTTTCAGCTATCACAGTTGACCAGCCTTCGCCGTAAGTTTCTTTAGTGTACTTATCAGCTTCGTATCCATTGTTGAATTCTTTGTCTTCAGCGATGGTCTTAGCTTCTTTGTTGTAAATAGTAAACGTTTTCATAATTTTAGTTTTTAATTGATTACCCTCTCAATTACAATACTAATATAAGAAAAAAACCCGACATAAAAAAATGTCGGGTCAATTATTTTCAAAAAAGTTTAACTTATGAACGCCAAACTTCTAAGTTTTTCAAAATACTTTTAGAACCATATTTAATTACTGGAGTTTCGCAAAATTTACTTTTTATATAAATCTGGTACATAATCTGGATTTTGTTCCTTCTGTGATATAATATCTTTAATCCATTTTACTCTATCTCCAACTATAAAAGCATCTTTTCTACGGAACATTCCAGCACCTCCTCTAGAGTTTGCCTTTAACCATTTCAAATCTTTTTCTGAACGGTCTAATAGGTCTTGGAGATCTTTAATTTCCATGTGCCATACGATTTTCAAAAATTCTGAATCGTTGGAACCACCATATTGTCGGGTTATCACTTTTGCATCCATTTCATTTACAAATTGTTCAAATAATTTTACGTGTTTCATAATTGATTTTTTTATTGGTAAGTATCGTTTGGTAAAGTAACATCCATTGTATGTGGGAATACATTTAAACTACCATATTTTTTATAATATGGGGCTGTTTTTTTACCCACATTTTTTACAAATTTGGCTTGCCTGACTGATGTTTTTACCCAAAGTTGACCATTTTCACCAAATATTAAAAATTCATCACCTATCTCTAAATCCTTAAAAGTTAATCTACCTTTAGATTCATTAAATTTTGATTTGTGAATTGCAGATACTTGTGCAGGTGTAGCACCGATTGTTGATAGTGTTGAGCTTTCGTTTATAAAAGCTTCGAATAGTTTTACGTGTTTCATAGTCTTCTGATATATTTTATAGTTTATATATCTCTTTTTTCTTTATCTTAATTTAATTTCAAATCTTTTTTCCATGCGGTCCATTGCCTCAACTGGAACTCCATGAATATTTTCACCACCATGACGATTCTCTACAATAATAGAAGTAATTTGATAATCATAGCTTTTAGCCAAATCGTAGTATGCCTGCATTTCCCATTCTTGAGTAAATGTATTCGACACTACAATTCTCTTATTGGTGCCAGTAGTATGATTTAAGATCATCATAGTGTTGACCTCATTTTGACACCATTCATGGGCTTCTTTTAACTTAGTACCATCAAACCTATACTCACCATCTTGTATGAAGAACATATCTGTTTCGATATGTACTCCACCTAATGATTTTGCAAAGGTTGACTTGCCACTTCCTGGAAGTCCACGAACTAAAATTAATTCATTCATAATGCTAATTCTTTATAAATGTTAATCAAATCACTAATTCTCTTGTTTCCATACTCTACCCCTTTGCCAATCTTTTGAATTTATTCTAGGGTCATTTGGGTTAGTAGTGTGTGTTATTCTACCATCTTTATTAACTAACCAAATTCTAGCAGAAGCTGCTTTACTATAATTCTTTTTTTGTTCATCCGTTCTAACTTTACCCTTATTTCCTTTAGATATATTAGATGCCCATTGTTTTTTTTCAGATTCAGTCATTTTATAATATGAAGGTTTTCCATACATTGGATTATTTTCACCAGAAAACATTTCAGACATTTTTTGCTTTTGTTCTTCTGAAAGAGGTCCTGTTTTTTTACCTTTATTCCATGGTGTTGAACCTTTTTTAGAATCAGACATTTTAGCTCTAAGTTCTTTAGTCCATATTTTTCCACCAGATCCTCCTATTTCCATATTATAGGTATTTCTTTGATTTATAAATTCTTCGTTTACTAATTTTCTTTCCATTTGAACCATCTCATCAGCATTATCAAATACGTATAGTATTTCTTTAATAAAGTTTTCTTTACCGTATTTTTTAATTGCTTGTTTTAATAAAGTTCCTGAACCTAAATAATCATCTTCTATATTATCAGTTCTATGTGAACCAATATAGATTTTATTGTTTAGTAAATTTGTAGTTTTGTAAATTAAATAAAATTCCATAGCATTAAAGACATTTTATTTATATATCTTTAATGCTAGTGGAGATTTCTAAAAGTTGCCATAATTTACTTGGAAACATGAGATACCATTCTCACGCCACATCTTGACAACTTTGTCTCGATCGTCAAAAACACATAAGATCTGATTATCGCTTGCAAGTAGATCATCTAACCAAAGTTTTTTTAACTTATCATCCGGTACAAAGCTTCCATTGCGACGCATTCTTAAGAACATTGGGTCGATTCCATGTTGTGTTAACCAATCTAGTGTTTCGTCTCGACTAATATCATCACGACCACTGAATATTCCAACAATGAATCCAGCTGCTCTCATTGCTTTAAAGCTTTCAATCACTGGCCAATTTGGTTCATCTAATTGAATGTTCTCTGGAGCAAAGAATTCTTTCCAGTTCATTTTACCATTTGGAAGTTCTGCTTTAGCTCGACGCTTATCAATGATGGCTAACGTGCCATCTAAATCGAAAATTACTACTTTTTTCATATCTTATAAATTATCTCGTACTGAGTTTCCCATTATCATTTGTGATGTTTGGGCGATACCAAAGTATGTCCACACACCACCATTTGCTCCGTTGTATTGAGCTCGGCATCGGTCCATAATCGTATCATCAAATGCCAATTGTTGACCTGTGATAGGGTCTAAAATAGGATACCATTTCTTTTCCCAACCATCGTTGAAGAAAGTAATCCAAGCCATTTCTTTAGTTAAATCTAATACCATGTCTGTATCTTTTAATTATAGTACTAATATAAACAAAAAACCCGAGACTAAAAAATCTCGGGTTAATTATTTTACAATAATTTTTCGTCTACTTCATTCCAAAGACCCTTAGGACAAGCTCCTTTGACGGGTGAATAAATCTTTTTCTTTAATGCACAACCACATGCAGAACAATGAACTACCGGATTATCGCGCTTAAATTCACATGAATTACAAATTTGAATACGCTCAGCTGCAAGTTCAGCTTGATCAGCTTCTGGACTATATGAAATACGCCAAGCTTGAAAGATTTCAGTTACCTTATTGATCATTTTTACGAGAAGGTATTGATGGTTTAAATAGAATATTAAATAATACAGTAATTCCTAAAGCTTGCCAGAATCCAATTGAATTAATTCCTTCAACTGCTGGAACTAAAAACATGTTCCACAATAATTGAACAGGCCAAGCTACGATAACAGCTACGATAACTGCCAAGACCAAAATTCCAATTAAACTACCTAACATTGTGATTAATTTTTCCATTTCTAAAATTATTTTATACTTTTATTTAAATAGTTTCTAAGTAAGTGACCAGTGTTGATGGCCAGAATGCCAATATTAGTAACGATAACTGGGTTGCTTTCGAGCATTATTCCATAAACAACCCATGTTGCACAACCAATCGTATTAATAATTCTTAGGCGAGTAACGTTCTTCATCATAAAAGATAACATTACAAGAAAAGTTGCTAAATATCCTGTAAACTCTATCATACGATGGCCGATATTTGCTTAAGTTGTTGAATATACTCAATAAGGTATAAGGCATTCTGGTCCTTCTCTGAGACATCTACGTTTTCAACTGGTATATCTAATCTAATATCTGAATCGTCCCATCTAATGCTAACCTGGTGATTCGGTGCGTACACCTCAGTACATTTATAGCAGAAGATTGTATCGTCTTCGAGCGCAAGGAATGCATGACCAAATCCAGCAGGAACCCAAAATTGATTTCCTTTTTCTGCAGTTAAAACGACACTTTGCCATTGACCAAATGTTTCAGAATTTGGACGCAAATCAACTGCGTAATCAATTGCACTTCCTTTAGCAACTCGAACCAACTTCCCTTGAGCATAAGGATCAAGCTGTAAATGGATGCCTCTAAAGACACCTGCCTTTGAGATAGATTGATTATCTTGTTTAAAGTGATGATTAAAACCAAGTGATCCTAGTAGCTCCTCGTTGAATGTTTCAATGAACTGACCTCTGTTATCTGTAAAGATCTTGGGTTGAAACTCTATTAAACCTTTAATATTAAATTTTTTAACTTCCATATTAAATTACTTTCCATTTTTTAGCACACTGTAAGATGGCTTCTTCATTTGTTAGATTCGGTTCTTCTCTAATGAGATCCATAGCATCATACATTACCATGGTTTTAAGGCCAAATGTGGAAGCTCTATATAGAACTTGACTAGCGCTTGTGGGGTCAAATACTGGAAGAGTTCCATCCTCTTCCATTTCGTGAATTTTATCTAATAAACTACCCATTATTATTTGTATCAGTTTGGCACCATACTTTGTATTGATCTCCTGGCCAAGTTGGATATGGTGATACAGGTGAAGGACTATATACTGGAGTTGAATATTCTTTAAGAAGAACTACAGCTTCTTGCGCTGTGATATGACCCTGCTCCAAGAGTCTTGCTACGATTTGGTCTTTCATGACATTAATCGATTTACGTTGTTTTGAATATTTTGGGTGCTAACTTCAAGTTCTGCAATCTTTTCTTGAATGGAATCAATTGAAGCAATTGTGCGATCCAAATCAGATGTAAGTTGTTGTAAATCTAGTGATGTAGTAGTTTCAATTCGACGAATTTGTGAAATCATAGAAGCTTCTAAATCCTTTGTATTTTGAATCACAAATTTATTAAGTTCTTCGATTGAAAGGGTTTGAAGCTTATCACTTCGATCTAAAATAGATTGAAGATTCGTAGCGTGTTGTTCTAAGTTTTGGATACGCTTACGAACGGCGTTTGACCAAACGAAATCACCTGCAATATAAATTAGCGCTGCGATGAGAAGAATTGTGTCTGACATAGTATATAATTTTATAATTATATCTACATCTCTAAAAAAGTTTCAAATTAAATGGCTTGTACCTTAATCGCTCGATCGAATCGTTCTTCTAGTTCTTGAATTGCAAGTACAATTGGTTCAATATCAACAAGACCAGTTTCTTTACCTGTCTCATCAGTCTTACCTTTAATCCTATCAATGAATGAAGACATTGCTCCAGAAATTGCATCTTTAATTCCTTCTTGTTGGCCTGACGATGCGTCTTCAAGATTCTTAACTGTTTCTGATAATTCTTTGACTGCTGCCATTAACGATTCTGCTAATTCTGAAATTGCGTCTTGGCCTTTATTTTCTGCGATTTTAGCAATTGCTTCAAACATTCTAGCAGAAGCTTGTAATGCAGGAACATTCATTAATTTACTTGAAGCTGCCATTGAACTATATGCCGCTGCAAGGATGGTAGCCGCGTTTGCACTCGTAGTAAAGTTTTGTGCTTTTATTCCATCTAAAAATGGAGAGAAAGCTGTTACGCTTCTAATGACTGATTCAGTAAATCTTGTCATTTGTGCAAATCCTTTTCCTAATTCCTTTACTGGGTTTGCGAGTGCTTTAATACCCTCTGATCTAGCGATTAACATATCTAATAGATCGATTGGTGATTTGGTTTTACCACCACCAAATAATCCACTAATCCCATCTAAGATAGCTGTTCCAACATTTGCAACACCTTGAATTAAACCTCCTACTGCAGTTCCAGCAAGAGCAGCTGTTAAAGCTAACCAACCTCCTGCGATTGCGAGTAGTCCTCCAGCTAAAGGTATCATATTTTCAATACCTATTTCATTCTTAAATCTTGCTAAAGAATCAATCATTGCATTAACAGGATACATTAGAGCATCTGTAAAATTCTTTGAAATTGCACTTAAATCTGGTAATTTACTAAAAATCCATGCAACAACCCACATAGTACCTGCAATTAGAATAATACCCGCAGCTCCTAAAAGAAGACCTACTGCACCTACTCCACTAGTTGCTATTAATCCAATAATCGTCAACGGAATTGCAAATATTGTGATTGCCAATGCAGCTGCAATAGCCCATTCAGTTGGAGGGGCAATAAATTCAACTCCTGCAAGATATGAGAATATCCATGCAGATGCTAAAATAGAAACTCCAATTAATCCAATTGCAAGAGCACCTAATAATAGTCCTTTAATACCTGCTCTTTTGGCAATCATTGAAATTGCGACAAAAGGTAATCCAAAAACTAGCATTGCTAAACCAGCCTTTAATGTCCACTCGATTGGGGGTGCTACCCATTGACTAACTTCACTGAAGTATTGAAATATCCATGCTACACCAACTAATGAAATTGCAAGAAGAGGAAGTGCTAGAGTAGCAAATACCATATCTTTAACGGATACTCCTTTGATTGTTTTTAAGATTTTTGAAAAACCTGCACTAAAGATCCAAATAAGCAAACCTGCTTTAAGAGTCCAACCCAAACTTGGTAATTTAACAAACTCATCTGGCATCGTAAAATTCCATATTCTTGCAACCATAGCAATACCTAATGCCATTGCAGTCATAGATAGAGTAACCATACCTAGGCGTTTAAATCCTTTAGCATCCATTCCTACTCTAGCTCTTTGTAAACCTTTAATAATTTGTGCGAATGCAAACGAAAGTGGAATAAAAGCAAATCCAATGAGAGTTGCCGTTGCAAATTGAGTAAAGGTAATTGGTTTAATTGCTGAAAGAATAAAGGAAGATGCCATAACGCCTAAGGCCATAGAAATCATTGCAAGAGCAACGCCACCCGTGCCTTTAAGCATTTCTTTAGTGCTTCCAACTCCAACTCCTCCAGCCCTTCCAATAAGTCTACTACTAATTACTCCTCCACCCCTGAGAGATTCTTGAATATCTACAAACATTGGGGTTAATATTACAAACACGGCACCTATGGCTAGAGCTGTTAATATTTGACTAGCTGAAACACTTGGCATTAAAGTAAAAATACCGGCAGCGGCTACTAACGCGGCTGCCATGGTTACTATAGCTAAACCTACACCAATACCTCCAATAATTCCTGGTAATTTAATTTTAGGAGCTTTACCTGATTGTTCAGATTGCTTTTGCTTAATTTGTTCCTTTAATAAATCTCTAATATCTGTTAATAAGATTGTTTGCTTTTTTAACTCCTTTGAGTTATCTACGGTTACTTTCTTAAGATCCACTGTTAAAAATGCATGAACTTCTTTGACCATTTCCTTTTGGTCTTCGATTAAATTTGCAATTTTAGTAAGTGGAGCTAATAATATTTTCATGTAGAAGTTAATCCTATTTTAATTATACCCTATATATCAAAGGTTCCATCACTATCTGAGTGATGGAACCTTCATGTTTGGTACTTTCATATTTGGTATTTTCATCTTACTCATCATTTCTCCTGTTTGATCTTTTTCTCCTTGATTTTGCTCATTTTGCTTTTTCAAGAATTCAACTAGATCTTTCATTAAATAATGGAATTCATAGTATTCCATTGCTTCTAATTCAGAAGGTTGGATATGTAAGTGATGATATATGTAGAACTTTGTTTTAAAGAAGTTCTCCAGCGATATCTTGAACAATGAAAAGAGACTTGATGCCGTCGCGAAACCCGATAGGGACGACCTCCCACTCATCCCCAATCTGTACTTCCATGTCTGGTTTAATACCAACCTTCATTTGTTCAGCCAACTTGTAAATTAAGCTATATTTTTTATTTGACCAACCATTCATTTCAACTTCAAACTTAAAGATATCTCTATCAGAAAATCCTCTCCATTCGTTTGCCAAATATGGCATAATTTGAAGAACAGACTGATCAATTTTTTCATTCTTTTCTTGACGATCTTTAATATATGCTGTCATACGTTGCATGATACCAATTGAAGGTGGTCTCATTTCAATTGTACCAAATGACTTTGTTTCAATAAGAAAAGTACGTGCATCAGAATCATAATACTTATCTAAAGTCTCTGGAACTTTAAAGTATGTGAAATTATCCTTCTTAATTTCAACGACATGCTTAGCTCCCTTTTTATCAGTATGTTCTACTGTTAAATTAGATTCTGGTTCTGGAAACGTTAAATCTCTAATAGATAGAATTACATAAAAACGATCTTCTTCACAAATATCTTTATATGACATTCTAGTTTTTGAATTAGTTACTCTAACACATTGTTCTAGAATATAATTCAATTTATCATCAACATCTAATACATTATTTTCATCAATTGAAGAGAAATGTCTAATCTCTGCAACTTTAGCAGAACGAATAGAAATTTCTGTTCCCTTTGGGTAAAACATACCAGCTGATGGTAAATTTGCGATATTGACAGAATGATATCCTAAAACTAGATCAGCATCTGTTGCTTCAGATTGCTTAAAACGATCCATGTCTACTTTACCTAAATCTGTAGGATTTTTTGTAGAATTTTCCTGAGACTCTACAATCTTTTTATACTCGTCGTTTAAGTTTAGATCTTTTTCGTCGCTCATAGTTTATTTACTTTTAAGTTTCTTAATATTATCTTTATTCCATTCTTTAATAGAATCTGCTCTTAGGTCTATTTCTTTTCTAACGATTTCTCTAATGAATGCAGAAATAGACACTGGTCTTTCACTTGTTTCAATTGCGTCATTCAATATGATTCTATTAATTGATGTAACTTCATCTTCTGAAAGTAAAACCTGTAACTTTTTAGTTAGTTTGTCCATTTTATAGTTATTATTATATCAACATATTATGTTTTTGTTTCACGAAAAAATAGGGGAAACATTACTGAATCCCCTATTTATGAATTCTTAAGCTAATACTTCCTTCCAAGTATCACATCTCCAAGTTACTTCTAAAGCTTGAGCTTCAGTAGTCTCGTAAGATAACTCGTTTGTGAATGCTAAACCTGAAGTGATAAAGCAATCTTCTAATGTTACAGTTCTGTAGATGTCTCCAGCTCTATTGAACTGAACTACTACGATAGTACCAACGTAATCTTTCTTAAGACCCATTGCACCAGTTTGAGGATTAAACTGCTTATTGTACCAATCTCTCATTGACTTGTATAAGTATGCTTGATTAGCATCATTTAAGTTTAATGAGAAGTTAATACCTACATCAACTGTTGTTGAATCTGGCATTCCAGCGAAAGAACGTGTTGAAAACTTGTACTTTTGCTCAACTGCAGCTACCTCTTTGTATAAATCTAAACCTGAGATTGAGTTGACATGTTGAATCATTAAAGGCGCATCAGCAACTCCAGCTGGTGGAAGAATTGTTACTTCGAATAAGTTTGCCTGAACTGGTTCAAATTGTCTACCGCTTCTCGATGTTTGATCTTGTGAATAGTGTGGTAAAGCCATGTTAATTATTTTATTTTTTTATATATCTTATTAATTAAAGTTTCCTGTAGCAATTTCACCAGTATTTAAGATTGTAGTTCTATGAACAACGATCTCTAAACCTTTAACTGGTTCTACGTATGTATCAACAATACCGTAGTTATTATCGATTACTTCATCAGTGTTGTTAGTTTGATCCATAATGTTTTTATAAGCATAAACACCACCATCTGCTTTAACAGATTCCATAAATGAATCGACTAAAGTTTTGATCTCTAAACGAGTTTGAGTGTTATTGAATTCAAAAACATAATCTTTAAGGATATTTGCAATACCATCTTGAATAAAGATTAGCGCTTCTCTTACGTGTGCAGAAGAGAGTGCTGACTTAACAGATTGTTGTGCAGTTTTATTACCTAAGATTGTTAAACCAACTCCTCTTTGGAATACGATAGGATTGATTCCAAATGGCTCTAATACATCTCTGTCAGACTTATCGAATGAGTATTCAGTTCCTTTAACGTTTGTTCCTGAAACAACTCCTCTGCGTGGACCAGCAATGATTGACCAAGGCTGAGCCGCAGTGTATTTGTCTAAGTAGTTGTTAGCAACATATGCAGCGGCTGGAACTACGATATCTTTACCATTGTCAGATACTAATAAACCTGGACCGTAATAGAATGCGTAATTTGCACCTTCTCCAATCGATGGTAAAGCGTATAACGCAGTTGGGTTTTTATCTAAATTACCACCTGTCGCAATGTACTCAACTTTAAAGTTACCGTCTGCATCTGTAAAAGATGGATTAGTTGAAGCTTTGAAATCTGCAACCGTTGGTGCGTTTAAGATAGCTGAAGCATTTTGTCTGTCGTGTGCTAACTGAGATAATTGATTTTTATTTAAGATTCCTGTTGAATCATATGACGTGAAAGTATCAACGATGTATCTATAATCGATCATATCTTTATCTACTAAAGCATCATAGATGCCATTACCACCTTGTAATGCTGATAGGCAATCACTAATTTTCTTAGCTGCTAAAGTTGCACTTGATAATACGAATGGTTTGTATGCTAATGTTGCATTTTCAAATGATTTTGCAAATTCTCCACCCCATACTGCTGGAACTTCAACGTCACAATAAACTGTGTAAACTGTGCCTGCTTTAGCAACTCTCTTAACTTTAGCTAATCTACCAACTGTATTAGCTGGAACATAATCACCTACTGAAATTGGGAATGTTGCTGGTGTATTTGCTAATACTACATAATCGACAGTGAACATAGAACCTGATGCTGCGTAAACTCCATTAGCTGGAATTGTATCAACACCTGGGAATAATGTAGAAACTACTCTATCATTAACTCCAGATTCTACAACATATGATAATAATTCATAATCTTTAGTAGCATCAAAGCTATGACCAACTAAGTCAATCTTAGTTCCTGTTTCATCCATGATTGCATCTTCATCAATTGCACAGAATAAACCTGTTTTTCTAGATTCTCCATTAATCATTGATTCAATGTATAAATTTCTACCTTCTAGATCTTTAAAACCTGGAATAACTGAACCCGTGTATTGTGCTTCTAAACTAACTTGTCTTAAGTTAGAGAATTGAGCTAATTTAGTTTTATCTAAACCATCTGCAGAGAAAAATTCTCCATATACTGGATCGTTTGCCATAACTGCTGGATCAAATTCACCTTTGAATACAAATAAGTCGATCATAAAATCTGACATGTAATCAAAATCATTTAAGAATGCTGGAACATTACCTTCACCATACCATTCTCTTGCAGTAATATTAAATTCTGAAACGCTTTGAGCTTTTCTAGCAATAACGGTAATTCCTGATTGTTTGATATTAACTAAGTTGATTAATGAACCATCGTTTAATAATGCATTTCCTTCTAAAGAAGAAAGAACTTTAGCATCGGATGGAATCATAAATTTATCCATATCAAAGAAGCTTGTGTACTCTGCTGTACCGGTTGCTGCTACCTGTGTATCTAAAGAACCATTAGTTACAGGTAATGCGTAAGAACCTAAATCTGTATTAGCAAACGATGAAACGTTTAATGCTAAGATTGGACCTCTTGAAAGAGATTCAACTGCAGATCTGTGAAAGAACATACCCTTTTTCTCTAACGCTCTGTCAATAGAACCAAAAACGTTTGTGAATTCTTCAACGTTTGAGATTAATACTGGAGTGTTGTAAGGTCCTTTTCTAGAGTGACCTACTACTAATCTAAGTGTTTCTACGTTAATATTAGCAGTTTGAGACTTGTCAAACTCTAATCTGTATACACCACTTGACTTAAATTGCAATAATTGCGGACTTAGTGCCATAATATTAATTTTTATTTTTTTTGCTTTTATTATATATCTGAATTATTCTCGACTTATTATAACAAATCGTAAATATCATACTGTAAATCTCCTTGAACATCGGTATCTTTATATAGAACTTGTTCCATAAGTTCGAACTTTTCTGGTTCTATAACATCTAATAATTCTTCAACATAATCTGCATAATCTGTAGTGCCAAAAAACTCAGTTGCAGTGATTGCTGTCATAATAATATCATCATGTCCCATTTGAGCTCCATAGCTTCCATTTCTAAGTACGCCAAATAATGAAGCTTCTTGAACCGTTTCGATATCATTGATTTTAACGCGATTCATTTCTATTTGTTTTCTAAAATTTTGACAAAAGACTGATTTGTTATCGCTTTTTAATCTAAGTCCAGGTTTAAGAGTTTTAGCATCATGTCTATGCTTAAATCTTAATACCATTTCATCTTCAAAGTCATTTCGACCTGGAAAAATAGTACTCAGGTATTTTAATAGAATACTTCCATATGTATTATATTCAATAATTAATTTAGTATTCTCTGGATTAAAAATATCGATTGCTAATGTATATAGTATCTTAGCAAAATCTTCAATTGGATGTTCATTACTATGAAAGACTCCAACCTGATTTAATTTAAAGAAATCGTACATTGCACCAGGACTTATAAAGTTTTCGATATCTTTATCATCCATCGGTTCAACTTCAAAAATGTTAATAACTGAATGATCTCCTCCGTTTCCTTCTGCGATATCAACTGAAAACAAATAATATCTTTGACTATTTGAAGCATCTTCAACGTCAAAATCTGGATCAAACGCTAAATAACCTTTTGTATCTATATGTATATTATCGAATTCTTCAAAATCATACCATTCAAATTTCTTAGCCTTTTGACGAATTGTTTTCATAGTACCTGGACTTAATAGAAGAGTAGATGAACTTGTAAATTCATTACCGTATTGCCTATTAAACGCATCTTCTGAACCTAAGTTACCAAGTTCTCTTTTGTACCAATCTTCATCTCTATCTGGATGTTGCCACCAATCGATTCTAGTTGCATTATATTCATTATTTCCCTTTTCAGCTTCAGCATAAATTTCATAGAACTTATTAAAACCATTTGGAGTAGAAGTAATGTTAATACGTGAAATCTTAGAAGCTGAAAGTGTAGGGTAAACGTTTTCATAGAAAGAATCTACGATGGTTGGATGTACGTGAGCAAACTCATCAAGATATAAGTTGTGAATTGTAAAACCAATACCTGATTTTGCGGTAGTTGATTGTCCTACTAGACGACATCCATTGTCTGAACGAACATTCATGACATCATATTTAATAATGCCAGGTTTCATAAAATATGGTAAGTTTTCAATTACAACTTTTGCCTTATCGATAATTTCTTTAGTTGATTCAGATTTGTTTGCAAGTAATAGTGTTGTTTTATCGTAATTGAAGGTTAAATACCATGCATTAAAGATAGACGCAGTAACTGTTTTACCCATCTGTCGAGATGCAAGAACAATATTAAATCGATTGTCCTGAAAAGATCTTAATAGATCTTTTTGATAATCTCTAAGTTTTACTTTTTGAATACCGTTATCTGTCATTACAACTGCGTAGGTTTCTGCAAAATAAACAATGTCATTTGCACACTTTGCAAGTTCTGCAATTTCTTCTTCAGTATATTCAAATACAATGTTACCTCTGCGTAGAAATTGTTTACCCTCATAAAATGGCATTGGGACCTGTGGTCTATAACCACGGTCCAGTGCTAACATTAATTCATTAATACTTTTAGTTGACCAGATTAATTTATTAGCTTCATCGGTGGATTCACCTTTAGGGATCCATCTATTATCTCCTACGTAATCGCTCATTATTCTGTAATTTCTACGTCTTCAATTTCACTATCGTTAATTCCATTACGAATCATACGCATTAGATCTTTAGTACCTCTTTGAACCATATCTCCAGTTGGAATTCCACCTGAAGAGGCTTCAATTTCTCTAACATCATCGCGTTTTCTATAGATTTCGATATCTCTTGCAATTCTTTTAGCACCTTCTTCAGCGGCCATCAAATACATTGTTTGTGATTTAATAATATCGAGCATTGACTTTTGCAACGTTGCAAGAACTTCAAACATTCTAGGAGCAACATCACCATCCTCAATCACTTCTAGAAGTGTTGTAAGAGCTCTTTCACCTGCTTGTAATTGATATATCAACGAGGACATAGTCATCTCGTCGATCTTCTTTTTAGCCTGAATGTATTCATCTCTTTCAATGATATCTTCATCTAGATAGAACTTCATTAAAGATGTGATTGTTCTCTTTGCCTTTGTTGATGAATTAGCTTTTAATTCACTATAACTTGGAAGTGATGGAAGATCATTTTTAGCCGGAAGAGTTGGATCAGTTTCAATTACATTTTCAATTGGATCATTATCTCCAATTAAATCATCTAATTCTTTTCTAATGTCTTCTGCCTGTGATTTTATACTTTTCTTATCGTTTGACATAAATACTAATTTTATTATAGATTATTTATTCCAATTTTATCTGGCGTTCTTGAAGCGCTGATAACCTAAACTTGGAATAGAATTATCTATAAGAATTGCTAATTGATTGTCTCTAACAACATATTGATTTAATATATTGTGATGTTGTTCATATTCTATTACATTAGTAAATACTCTAATATTAGTCATAAAGGTTTTATTTCCACGCAAGTGATAGTTAGAACCTGAATCCCATGTGATAGGTTGACCAATAGATAATAATCCGCTAAATTCTTCAATAAGATTATTATTACCATCTTGTGGTCTAGAACCTGGAGTAGTACCTGTATTATTATTTAGATCTAATCTATATAGTGAAAGTGCTAATTGTAAGAACTTATTATTAAAGTTTAAAATAAACCCATACCATTCTCCTTTTTGTAAAGTAACTCCATGTGTAAATTCATAGTCATTACCATTAACGCTGATTTTAAATTTAGTATTTGAAACAAATAATTTAAAACCGCCTAAAGCAGCTAAATCTCCAAATAAAACATATTCAGCAGTATCGTTTGATTCGAATTGAGGTGAAAACCATAGTGAAATTGCCATGTTTTCATCTGTTGTTAACTTAGATTGAATTGCATACTCAACTCCAGTGCTTTGAACAGATAATTTTGATAAATCGTAGTAATTTTTACTAACAACCGTCCAGCGATTCTTTAAATCATAGTCAACAATTGTGAGAGAACGGTCAACAAATCCTCTGATTCCATCTCTATAGGATGTTGAAACTGTTTGAAATTGTACTGGATTAGTATCTTTCTTTTGCTCTTCTTTTTGTCTTTCACCAAAAACTTCTTCAACACCTGTAATTAAATTATCAGTTTCAATTTCAAATGTATTCTTAATAACCGATGTACGATCTTGGTACTTAGTTAACATTACTTTCCAATAAGATTTTGTCTTATTAAATTCATCTGCAATTGCAACAGTATTTACTTCATACATTCTATTAACAATAGGAATATACATATAATCTTTGTTACGTGGTTTTTTATTGTAGCCAAAAACCCTTTCAAATTCTTCTGCAGTGATATGAACTTCAAATTCTGCAAATTCCATACCAAAAATATCGTATGTTGCAGCTTCTTCTGGAAATTCATTATCAGGTACTAAGATTTTAATGTTTTGTTTAGCAACCACATTATGAAGTGAATATTCCATTAAGTGAACATCTTCAGTTCTTAAGTCAGGTTCAGTTCTAAAATATTGAACTTGATGACCAAAAATGTCACTAACCATTCCTACAAGTTGCTTATAAATAGTAACGCTCTTGTTTAAGTTATATGGATTAAATAAATTAGTATCACAAGAAACTTCAATATTTGCACATCCATCCATTGCAAATGGATCTGTACATTCAACGCAAAATTGTGGACAACTTTCAATAGTACCCGATTCAGTCTCTAATGTAAAAGTAACTGAAATTAATGAAATTGTATGTGCTTGTGAAAGCGCTGCAACCTCTGCTTTAATATCTAACCAAAGTGGTTTAGTAGAATCAAATGTTAGACCTAATAGATCTCCAAATCCTAATGTTTTATTTAATTCTCTAAATTCTGAAAACTGCGTGTTATCATAAGACCATCTATATTCATAATCAAAGTAATTAGATGTATTAACTGGAATATAAAATTCGATTCCTGTCGTTGAAAAAAGAGGGGCTTCGGTTAGTGTTAATCTGATTGGAGATTCAATAGTTGCTATTTGAAATGTAGTATTACCAATGATAATTTCATCACCTACTATAAACTGACTAAAATCTGTCATTCTTCCATCAATCGTTACATCACCTGCAACAATTGTAAGTGTTCCTACTGTTTTTGTATTTTGAACACCTGCAACAATATTCCAATCTAATATTTTAACTGTATTATAGTATGGATCTTTAAGGGATGCAATTAAAAAATCGCCATATTCATCTGCTGTATATCCAGTAACCATTATGCTTCTTTATTTGATTTATTAATTTTATCCTGTGGAGTATAAACTTCACCTGCAATCCACGATGCCACAAAACCGGTAAGTGATACAAAGTACATTGCTAAAGCTTCTAAGTTAGCTAAATACCATATTGCAGCAACTCCAGCAATCATCCATAAACCAACTACAACGTAAATCATAATCTCTCTACGAGAACTTGGACCTGATTTAAAAATACCTGATTTTTCACTAGGTCTTCTTGATTCTGCCCAAATATATGTTGCGGCATATGCGGTTAATGATCCAAAATAAATAGAAAGATCTGAAAAGTCAGCACCTTTCCAAGCACCTAGTACTCCCATAGTAACCCATAGAAAAACTATAAGATAAACTAAACCTTCTCTTTTACCAAAATTATTAAATAATTGCATATGTTACCGATATATTTTATCTATATATTCTGATAAAATATATCAATAGTCTGTAACAAAGAGAACTAATGGATTATCTCTTTCTAATTTAGGGTCTACGAGATCCATAAACGATGCCAATAAGTCCGCTTCTTTTTTAACAGATTCGTCTGCGTCATATGACTTTGAAACAAATTCATCAATTTTATTTAAGAAGTCAACTAATAACATTCTAAGGTATGGTACTCCTTCTTCAAATAGATTTAATCTTACAAGAGATTTGTTTAATCTATCTAATTCAGATTTAGTAAAGAAATCATAGAAATTAATTGTCATAGATAGAACTTTAAAATCAAATTTGATCATTTTATCTCCATCTATTTCGACCAATCGAGTATATTTTTTATCGCAATTTAAATTGAATTTAATATACTGTAAGTCTTGCATTTCATTAAGTACCGCATATAAAAACCACGGTGTGTTTACTTCTTTATGTAAGAATTCGGCACCAACTGCTTTAATCCTATTGACGATAGGACGATAGTTAATTTCTAAGAATTCGATCAATTGATCTGAACTTACTAAAATTGAATCATGTTCAATTTCAATGTAATCCACCGTATTCTTAAGGCGAGTCCAAATTTGATTATCTAAATAGTTATACTTATAAAGCGTCGCGTTAATCGCGGTAGAAAATAGCGTAAAATCGACTTCCATCTAAATCTAATTAGTATACTTGCATTGATTTCTCAATAACTTGTAATGTTTTATACAATTCTTCTCGTGAATACTTTTCAAGTTCTTTAAACTCTCTCTTACCAATTTCATTCTTTTCTAGAAAGACTTTGATAGCTTCTTCACTTGGTATATATTTAGATTTATCTTTTACTGTTGTTGACTTTTTGGTTTTGGTATAAACCCATCCTGGAACTCCTTTAAATCGCTGAGCAACTAATTGCCAACTATCAATTACCGCAATTGGATTAATTCCATTAACATTGAATAGTTGCGCATTTGCAGGAAACTTGATAGCAAAGAAGCGATTAATCATAAAATGATGGCGCTTTTTGTTATGGTTTTTAATTGCATTATATTCCTTTGGCTTTGTAAACATAATCTTTACAAAGTCAAATAATTTAGTTTCGTCTAGCATCTTAGAATAATTCGTTAGATATTTTATTATCCTGGACTGCTTCTGTTTCAGTTAAATTTAAATTTGCAAATGGATCGTAGCCTGCTGGAGTTCCTGTCGCCTGTTTCATCCAATAAGTTCCTTCAAGGATATATTCCATTTTAGTCAATTTTGACGTATCTGGAATTACATTTAAATCTTTTTCAACATTTTTATAGATTTGCTTTTGAATAGCATCTGGAATGGTATTATAGTGAAGTAGCATTAGATCTAAATTTTGATTAAATCGTGCTTTAATTTCTTCAATACTACTCATACCAATAACTCTATAAATCATATCAACAATCTTGTCTGTACTTGCTCGATTAAAGAAATTATCAATATGAAAGTTACCTTCTTCTTTCTTATATTGATCTAAAATTTTATTAGCATGCTTTTCAGTAATAGAATAGTTCATGATTTTACCAGATCGAGCAGCTTTAGTCCATGTAACAACTGATGGAATATTATCACTTTTATCTCCTTGTAAAATCTTAGTAAAGATAAAGTCATCGCAATTAACTTCTTCTACATTGACGTTATTCTTTTCAATCCACATTTTAAGATCTTTCTTAGCTGTATCGGATGATGTAAGAGTATCTGCCATATTAAATAGTAATTGATCATCAGTATACGAATCTAGTTTTGTTTCGCTGATAACCTTATTAAAACCTTCAAAGGCGATTAATTTACGCTTAGAATTATAATACCATAGGGTATATGCTTCAGTTGCATTATTATAATTTACAAGTTGAATTAAATCACGATCTCCTGTCCATACAATACAATTACGACCTTCATTATTTAATTGAGTTGACCAACCGAATAAGACATCATCAGCTTCAGCACCGTTAATTTGATGAATAACTACACCTTTCTTAGCGAGTATAGATTGGAACTCAGAATAAACTTCAAATACACCTGACCAATCAATTGAATCGTCATGTGT
>Ga0208022_1000084_pt1 | contig 38690 bp, 71 predicted proteins | sample ColrivemetaGS747_FD_187622 | JGI IMG/M metagenome (GOLD analysis project Ga0208022, IMG submission 187622) | Estuarine microbial communities from the Columbia River estuary - Freshwater metaG S.747 (SPAdes) (version 2) | ecosystem: Environmental > Aquatic > Marine > Intertidal zone > Estuary ...
GATATAAAGTATTTATTTTACGATGACTTACCTAACCCTCAATTAAACTGAAAAACGATGCCTACAATCATTAAACTCATCAAAAACACGGATGGAATTGTTACGTCATTTATCATTGATGACAAGTATGAAATTCGACCAAATGGAAAAGTATATAGTCCACGATTTATTGACAAAGAACTATCTGATTACCCTTCAGACCTCATCAATAAGGACATCAAATCTTTAATGCAAAGTCTATGGAAAAGTTAGTAGTTTTAAAAGTCGAAGGTGACGAATTGTTAGTGTGTGGATTCTTTAATTCAAAAGAAGAGGTTGTACAATACCTAACCGCAGTCAACAAAATGATAAATGAGGAAATGCAACAAAACTTGCAAGGCGAATATATTGCCATTCCTGCACTTTATTATCATCTTACGCAACAAACATCGAAAAAGAACTAAAAACCTCGCAAATCGCATAAAACAAACCAAAAATGATAGTTAACAACATCAATGAAATGATTGAGAACTACAAAAAACTCAAAAAATCATTCAAATTAAGGGAATCAGCAAACTACATTGAACTCGTTACTTCATCGGGTCAAAAGATTTACCAAAACAAAAGCAAGAAGTTCACAAACGGATTGTATTTGTTTAGTTTGGTTAGAAAGGATGTGGAGTCGTTCCTTGAGAAAAACGGGGGTGATGTAGAGCCGTTTAGAGAATTGCCCGTAAACTACGTTAAAAAGGATTTTGACTACTCAAAAGACACCATTGGTATGGACATAAACAATGCCTATTGGAGTGTAGCGTATTTGAAAGGATATATTAGCCAAAATACCTACGAAAAAGGCTTGGAAAAGGAGGATATGAAACGAATAAGACTTGCCTCTTTAAGTTCTTTGGGTAAAACCCGTGTTTACAATGTATATGTTAATGGAGAACACCAATTTGATGAAGAACAAGCCAAGAATCAGAGCCTTCAGAATGTTTATTTGGACATTCGTTATTCTACCTATGGAGTAATGCAAGAAATTGCTTATGAATTAGGGGATGACTTTTGTTGTTGGAAAACGGATTGTATCTTTTTTCACGATACTGAAAAGAACCGAGAATTGGTAAAAACAATGATTGAGGATTATGGTCTTGAGTGTAAGTTAGAGTATCACAAGAAGTTAAAGCCATTAACTATCTGATAATGAACCCAAGAATGAATTTTTTCTTATCTATGCTTTTGGCAATTTTGTTGCTATATTTAGCAATGAGGTATCTCATAAATGACTTGTTAGAACAACTATTACTCAAATGAAAAAGAAACCAATACTACCACCTTTACCTAAAGGAGTAATTAAACCCGAAGAGGATAGAAAGATTGAGTTTGTAGACATCTACGGCAACACCTATAAAGGTCTTTATATAAAATCCGATGATATGTTCTTTATCGGTTTTGGTTTAACGGGTGATTTTATGTACTCTTATGAGATTCATAATTGGAAATACATCAAATGTTAAACGAGCAAATCAAAAAAGTATTGGCAAAAAAAACGCCCTCACAACGGAGAGCGTTTTTTCGGTTGTTAAACCATTTCGCTATTGAATATCGTAAAGGTAGAGAGTTGCCACCGAAAATAAAAACTTTGGTTGAAGAATTTAGCCGAACCCCCTACGCTTAATATGTCATCTTTTTAGTCACAAAAACTTGACAAATATGTTACGAGTATGTCGCAAGTATAGTAGATATTTGCGACAAAAGAATATAATGGGGGGTACACCCTTTTAGTATTTTTGTTAATTCTTAATTCTTAATTCTATCTTTTTAGACATACTTTAGACATACTTTAGACATACTTTAGACATTCGGAAAGTATTTTTCCTTAATGTCATTCTTTAATAGAAGTTGTCTAACTATCTCAAAACCAAATAGATTATCTGATTTGTAATGAACACCTAAAATGATACGAGAATCTGCCACTTGTTTGGCTAATTTTAGTAGTTCTTCTTTTTTGTCTTCGTAATGAAATCCGATAAGATGACACAAGAATAATGCTTGACAAGCGTGACCCGAAGGATATGAAGGTGAAACTGCCGAAAAAGAATAGTAAGGATGTAAGTCTTGTTCGGTATAAAATGCCAACTGATAAGGTCTTGGTCTTTGGTAATGGTTTTTGAGTTGCACTATTAATGCTCCCAAGTCATCAGAAACTTTGTTTAGGTATTCAAGATACTCTTCATCAAAAGGAATATTTAGCCTTGTAAGCGTAGTTTCTAATGCTTGCATAATGTCTTCATCCCAAAGGTCGCAAAAGTCTTTAATAGCCTGCCATTTGTCGCTACTTTCCGATTTTTTCTGCGTTTCGATTATTTCGATTATTTCTTCGCTACTTTCAGCATAATTAGGAAAGTCTATGAAAGCAAACTCACCCATATATTGAGTGAAGATGTTTTTTTCAGATAACTTGGCTTGAAGTTCTTTGTTTAGATTACCATACCTTAATTCATTCATAGTGTTCATTTTAGGCTAAATTAAAACAAAATGAGGAGGACACGAATGACCTCCTCAAATTATTGCTTGGAGAAAACGAGAAATATGCAAAACACAATCAAATGGAACGGGTGTCCTCTCCTCACACCATAACAATACAAATATAAGTAAATCAAACTTAATCTAACAAAATAGACCGAAATAAGCCGAAGTAGACCGAAATAATGTGAAATATTCACAAAAAACGACTTTAAGGATTTTCAAAATACATCATACTGCACGAATCTGCACGCATCTGCACGTTTTTTGATTTTTTTCATATTTTTTGATGTACTTAAAAATTATTTTGTATTATTGCACTATTAATTTGTAAAATGTAAAAATATAGCCTATGTCTGAAATGCAAAAAGACTACGAAGGATTTGAGTGTGACGATTGTAAAGTGACATTTAAAGTAGGAGAAGGATTTCTTGGCAGTATAGATGATTTTGAGTTTCAGATGTCTGATAGGAGCGAAAGTTTTTCAGAGTTCGAATGCAACCCATTTTTGGATTACGTGCAACTATGCAATGAATGCCATTATAAACGAAAAATGAGTTAAAGTGAAAAAGTACATTGATTCAAACCACGTTTACTTGGTATCAGTCTATTTAGATAAGGATTATAAGTATGATTCATTTGATGATATACCAAACGATGCTGAAGTTATCGTACACGAGTTTCCCGAATACTTTTTGTCTTTGGAATACTCAAAAGTGCTTGAATTGATGAACGAAGACTTTTTAGGTAAGTTCCTTTACAAGTTGTTTACTTTGCCGATTCAGTTTAGCGAAAACTTTACCAATAATCCAACGGCAAAAACGATTGCTGAAGAATTTTTAACTAACCCTCAATACAATTAGAAAGAATGACTTTTTTTATTATCAAAATGATTTTATGGTTTCCAATTTTTATCATCGCTATTGCATTAGGAGGTATTGGAGGGTTCATATCAAGACTACCTAACTTTTTTATGCCAATAGCATTAATCTTTTTGAAATCTTGCAGTTTAATTCTGAAGTTAATCATAAACGATATGGTACATAGTGCAAAATCAACACCACTTGAAAAGTATATCCCTTTATTTGAAAAACACATTAAAAACGAAGAACAATGAGCGAGAAGAAAGAAGAGGTAAAAGGAAATGGTAAATTCATCCTTTTGTATGTAAACGAAGAGGATTCCAAAGAAATGATTACACACATCTTGGATGATACGGGTAATGAAAGAGGAGTCTTTTTAAAGAGTGATTTGACAAAAAAGATTGTGGAGCAATTCGACTATTTGAAGGATAGGGGGTATTTTCCAACGGCAATGATTATGTCAAAAGATAATGACCTTGTTGAGTTTACTTTTAGAAGACACCCACAACAACAACCTTCACAAAAATTAACCGAGTTTGTACACGAAGACAAGTTAAAGTTATGAAAGAAAAAAAGATTAGAGTTGCCACAAAAAAAATGATGGCATACCCAAAAGACGAAGAGTATCAAGACAACTACGAATTACACCGATGCTTTCATTGTAAAGAAGAATACCTTTCACAAGGTCTTTTAGATGAAGAAACTACTTTTTGCCCTCTGCATAACAACTTTACGTATTGCGTAGAGTGCGAAACAACCGCAGATAAGTCTGAAATGACTGAAGTAAGCGAAAACGAATGGTATTGCTCCGATTGCTTTGTACCACGTTGTTCACAATGCGATGAGCCAATGGAAAAAGATGGCGGAAAATTTTGCTCCAAACAATGCTACAATGAGTATTGGTCGGATTTGATGGAAGATGAATATAAAGACCGATAAGATGAAGAACTACGAAAGGATTTTGCATTTATTAGCAGGGATTGGATTGGGATATTTCATTTTCAACGTACTGCTATGAAAGAGTTTATCAAAAACTTAATCTTTTTGGCACTTTATTTCGCTATTGTGATTTCCGTATTAGCGATTTTGAAAGAATTAACTTGTGAACCATTTTACTATGAGCCAACAAAATAAGGAAAACCAAGAATTGACACCTATGCAGGAGTTTATTATGCACTTACAAAGCCATTTTGGGTATAAGTCAGTAGATGACAACATTTGGCTTGAAAAAGAGAATAAGGCTTTAAGAAAAGCATACGATGAAGGCGTAGAAGATGGCGGATTTTTCGGTAACGGGAAAGATTACGTTGACCGAACATTTAAAAAGTAACTACTTAACATTTAAAAAGTAACCCCTTAAACACCATAACAATGAATATTTTAGAAGTAAGTTTTTTAGTAGCAGATTTAACAATCTTAATTGGAGGATTTGCAATGTTTAACCATTTTAACAAACGTGAAAAAAGGCAAAGTAAAATAATTGCCTCTTTGAATGAAAGAATTTTTGAAGTTGAAACAAGTCAGCGATATGAAACAAAGTTTGAACTTGCTGAACTCAAAAACAAACTTGAACTATTGGAAGTAAAGGTAAGCAAAGCATCTTTCGACTTGCAAGAATTAACGTCTTCTATGACTTTGAAGAAAGAAGCGGAAATTTTAGCCAAATCTATCGTGAAGTCAATGTCAGAGAACAAGTCTGAAGAAAAAGAAACAATTACAACAAAGCCTTCAGAATCAGTTCAAAATGAAGTTGTAGACCTAATCAAAGACGATTCAATAACGATTGATGAAGTTACGCAACAAACCGAACTAAATTTTCAAGAAAAACCGAAAAGAAAGCCAAGAAAGAAAGAAGTAAAAACGAATATAACACCTCATCAGATTGAAGAAGCATTCGTTGAAAGATACGGAATGACTTATTACGGGTATCGTAAAATGTATGGTGAAAAGAAGTTCATAAAGGCAAAAAACAACGCTTATATGAGAGTTTACTACAAACAAATAACAAAAACCGAAAAAAAATAATATGTACCACATCAAACCATATTTACAAGAACGAAAGTTCAACATTGCAGGTCTTGCAAAAGAAATGGGAATGTCGCCACAACGATTCAATCACCATTTAATGCCCAAAGAAGACTTGTCGCTAAACTTTATCAATAGTTTGGCAGAGTTAATTGACATACCCGTTTTTGAACTCATAGAAAGAGTTAAAATGGCTCAAGAGGAGTCGCAAATGAATCCTCAAGAATAAAACCTCAACACAATATGAAAAAGGTAGAGAAACAAGACGTTAAAGCAACTTATATAGAGTTTGGGGATAACTTTTGTCCAAACTACAAGACCTGCTTGAAAAAGTTTATGCGTGAACTAAATATGTTTTCGATAGCAATGTCGGTAATGTACGAGATTACGCAATCAAACTTTGAGCGTGATTTCATTGAGTTAGAAAAAAACGTCTACACTTTGGATTTGGAAAAAAAGAAAGTAAACAAAATTGTTTACGTTCCCAAGTCGGACACCTACCTCATCTATGTAGACCATTTTGGTTTTGCCAACTTTCTACAAGAACGAATAACGAGGCATTTACTTTTGAGTGGAAAAGACTTAAAAAGCACCTACATAGATAGCATTAGCGATGACATTTATGTAGTCGAAATCGAAATAGGAAATGAACAAAACATTGCCAAAAATGAGTTTTTCAGCATTAATACTATGACACTATGAGCGAAATAAAAACTAAAATCTTGCAGAGGTTATTTTTGATATTAGAAATAATCTTCGGAACAATAATTCTTATTTTTTGGACATTGCTATATCCCTTATTGAGATTGAGATACAAGAACACCAAGAACTATAAACACAACCCTTCAGTAGTTCTTTTTAGGGCATTTGTTTGGAGTGCTAATATGTCAAATAGATTTATTTTTAAAAATAAATAGTTTGTTTTAAAAATAATTTTTACATTTGACAAACCATAACACTTACCTAAATGAAACCTAAAGTACAAACGTGGCTCAAGCAACTCAACGAAGGAGTAATAAAGAGCAAGACTACTCGAATTATTTTCGAGATTCACAAGAACACCTACAAAGGCAAGGGATTCACCACTATTGAAGAGTTAAGAAAAGACTTGAATATGGCTCATCAGACCCTTACTGCAATAGTGTCTAACATTCAAGACGAAGGACTAATAGTAACCTTTGGAGAAGTCGAAAACGAGCAAGGTTCTATCTTTCAAAAGATTCGATATGCAAGACCCGAAGAAAGAGATTCATTAGTTCGTCAACGCCAATTAGAAAAGTTGTCGCAATGGATTAAAAGAGGTAAGGAAGAGTTCGCACACCTTTTACCTGCATCTACTTTAAGAGAATTAAACAATCTAAACTAAAGATGAAAAATGGGAAAAAATCGTCACAAGAATAAGAATAACAATCATCCCAAACCAATAAAGACGTTGATTGATGGGTCTTCCTACTCCCCGAACTCTATCGGGGGTAGGATAGACTTATCAGCATTACGGGATAAACTATTCGAATCAGAAAATCAATCAAGCCAAAACCACCAAAAAAACCATAACACCAATGTCGCAGAAGATTCCTCAAAAAGCCTACAAAGCAAAGGAAAAGCGTAATCAACTTAAAAAAACGCAAAGCACACTTGACCTTAACAACGTAACACCTAAACTTTCTCAAAGCCTTGTAAAAGAGTTGTACAAATACAAACTGAAAGAAGAGTGCGGTTTACGCATAGAGGCAAAGTATATTACAAAGAGCGTAGAATTTCCTTCATCAGAGGCTCAAGAATTAGGCAATTATTTCGAGTATAAAGCAACGGGTCAATTACCCCGTGATGGACACACACCCGAACCAATTTTGCTAAAAACGGGAAAGCCTTCTATTGACTATCAGCGTATGGATGCGCAAGTAGAGAATTTTAAGCGTATAATGAAACGTCTGAACTTTTCTATTGAGCAAACGGGTTTCACCTTTACAAATCCAAAATATAGCGGTATAGCGGATATTATTGCACACGACAATAACATCAAGACAAAGGTTGCTAACAAAAAAAGAATAATCATTGACCTTAAAACAAGCGGTTTGCTACACGACAAGTGGAGTGAATATGGTTGGGCGGATGAGTCTATCGAAGAAAAAGATGGCTTAATGATTCAAGCGATTCACTACAAGTTATTGGCAAAATACGAATGGGGTATTGAAGATATTCCTTTCTATTTTATCATATTCAGTAGCAAGAATGATTGGGAGTATAAAATATTCAAGGTAAATGTAGATGAAGTAACGCTTCAACAACACTACAATAACTTATTGAATGTCAAAAAGTTCCTTGACGAAACAATGTTAAGAGGTTGGACACCATATCCAAAATTTGCAGTATGCAAAGAATGTCCTTTAGCCGATAGTTGTAAGCACTTTACGGATGTACCTGCAATTCAAGAAGTATATCTATAATGGCATTGGTCAAAAAAAATAAATCAAAAATAAATCTCAAAAACAAGTAAAATGAAAAAGTTAGTATTTTCAATAGGATTGGCACTTTCCCTATCAAGTAGTGCTTTTGGTCAATGGGTTGTTAAAAAGATTGACAACGGCTTTGATGAACCAACAAAAATTGCTTACACGGAAGATGGTCAAAGACCTTTCTTAAAGTTAGAGCGATATGAAGGTGCAGGCGTTTTAATGATGGGTGGCGTTTACTTTTGTAGTGAACCCGTTTTCATCGAAATGTCCTTTCAAGTAAATGGAGTGAATAAAATGTATGGTCGTGTTTGTGTTGTAAATGAAGACCAAAATCGTGCCTTCATCACTTGGGATATTAAGAATGAGGATTTTCTATCTGACTTCAAGAACGCAACATCAGTTAAGGTAAGAATTACCGACACCGATGAGTGCAACGATGGAGAAATCTACACCTTTAAAATGAGTGGTAGCACCGCATCAGTAAACTTTGTAACTACACCTTAATCAGTAATAAATAAAAACAAGTAAAAATGAGTAATCTAACAAGTTGGAAATCCTCTTTAAAAGAGGCACACACAAAATTTACCGCAATCAATCCCGAAAAAGCGACAAGCGAATTAGGGTTTGCTATGCAAATCTTTCAAAACTCTGATACGCTTCAAAGATGCGACCCACAAAGCATTTTAAATGCCGTAGTAAATGTCGCAAGAACAAGCGTTACACTAAACCCCGTTATGCGTTTGGCATATCTTGTTCCAAGAAAAGGAAAATGCGTTCTTGACTTCTCTTATATGGGTCTTGTAGCAATGTTAAGAGATAACAACTGCATCAAGTCTATTTCGGCTCATATCGTATATGAAGATGAAGAATTTGACTACGATGTGGCGTACAATAAAATCTCACACAAACCTCGCTTTGCCAAAACCGAAGAAGAACATAAGTCAAGAGGTAGAATTGGATGTTACTCTCGTGCTACGTTACCAAATGGTGAAGTTGTATTCGAGTTTATGCCAATGTGGGAAATCGAAAAAGTAAAGCGACTTTCCGAAGGTAGTGGCTCAAAGTATTCTGCGTGGCAAACTTGGGAAGAGGAAATGATTAAGAAAGTTGTCATTAAACGACACTTTAAGATGCTGATAAGCGGAAACCCTTCAGAGGCTCTCGCAACTGCGTTACAAATCGAAAATGAGAACAATGCGCTTATTGGTTCTTTTGACTCAAAACCTATTCTATCATCAAAAAAGAAACCTTCTTTAATGACTGCTTTTGAGTTTGAAGAAGAGGCTCAAGAAGAATTAGTCCAAGAATCAGTTATTGACAATGAGGTATCAAAAAATGATACATCTATGGATTTTACTGAAGAGGAAATAGAGGCAATGCTTGACCAAGAAAAAGAGAAGGTTGAAAAACAATCTTTTGCGACTATCGAAATAGATGAGCAACCTGCTTTAGATTTGTTCGCTGAAGAAGACCCTAATCAATATGCTCAAGACACTTATATCAATGACGATGAAGAACCCGAAGATTCTATGGGTTGGTTTCCTACGCCAAAAGAATAACGGATAGTTTTTACACTTGTTCTATTCGTTGACCCCTTCAGAAATGAGGGGGTTTTTTAATGAATAAAATTTACTTTATCAAATAATCAGACGATAATCAGACGATAATCAGACGATAATCAGACGATAAAAAAAAGGGGAGCGAACTCCCCTTCCTTAACTTAATTTTGAATTGCTATTTGAATAATTTGTTGAACTCTTGTTTTTTGTCCGATAGGAAATACGTAGCCATTAACAAAATTTGTTCGTAGTCTGCGTTTTCGTGAAGATACTCTGCTATCTGACTTGGCGATGAGCAAACTAAAAAACATTCAATGGAAATGTCCTTCATTTTATCGAAACTCTCTTCTGACATTCCGATTGCATCTGAAACATTGGCTTCTTCGTGCTTAAATTTTCTAACTTGTGGCATAACTTGGTTTGTTTAAAAGGTTAAAAATATAAGTGGTTAATTATTCTTCGTCTTGCTCATTTTCCTCATACTCCTCATCATTTTCCTCATACTCCTCAAGCAAATCTTCTTCAGAGATGAATACTTTATCAGAGTCGTCAAAGCCATCCTCTTCTCTTGCGTAAAGTGTAAGGCTACCTTCTGATTCACAATCGTAGGCTTCAGTATAACCCGATGCACTAACTCCTGCAATTTCAAATTTTTGGTCGCCTTCTCTATTTATGTCACAATCCCAATTACGATTGATTTCTATACCAATGGTATCGTTGGCGTATTCAGTAACACAAACCTCTTGTTCGGCTAATGATTGAGCCTCATAATCGCTTTCGGCATACACATAAACTTCAATGTCAATAGTCGTTGTCATTCTGACAAGATACTTTGTAAGTTCCTTGCTTACAACCTTAATTTCATTCTTTTTTTCCATAGTTAAAAGTGTTAATTGTTGAGTCAAAGGTATATCTTTTTCTGACAAAACAAAAATTTTTTTGATTTTTTTCAAATTTTTTTTTAGAGTGCAGGTAGACTGCACACTTGCATATAACCTTTGTCCTATGAAAGAAAAAACACTTTTAAATAGCGTTTCTGATTTGAAACAAATTATGGCTTCTTTGGAACTCAAATGGAAAAATTATGAAGAAGGTTCATTGTATGAATACCTTGTAGAAAATACCGAGCCGACTTCGGGTTCTTGGTCTGAATGGTTTGGATGGTTTTTAGACGAATGGTTCAAATCAGATGACAATACCTTTGATGGTTTTAAATTTTATAATTGGTTGCTCGAAAATTATTTTTGATATAAACAAGAAAGGGAGGCTATTAACCTCCCTTTTTTATTTAGAATCCCCCGATAAAACTTTTAATCTATGAATAACAATAATTTTTGGAGTGGGGGATGAAAATTAGAACAAAGATTTAAGGTCGGTAGATGCAACATCCATTGCACCATTTACACCTAACATTTTTTTGATGTATGCACTTGTTGTAGCATTTACGCTATCTGCAAGTTGTTTTGCTGATGCGTATGTACCCGTTCTTGCTTTTTGACCTGCATCACCATATGCTCCTGCATTGTAGACTGCAATAATTCTATCAAGACGAAGTTCACCATCTTTGTCATCAATCGCCCATTTTCTACGAACACCACTTACCATAGTTGATTTCCCACCATCGTGGTAACTATCAGCATATTGTCCTAAAAGGATTGTACCAATTAAAATATTCAATTCGGGTTTAATTGCATCCGCTTGAGTAATTGCACGAGTTTGACCTTGAGCATTGAAAGTAATGCCATACTTTGCCAAAATACTTTTTTCTTCGGGCGTTAAACGACCCAAACGATTTTCAGTTTCGAGAATCCCTTTTGCATACGTTCTATTGAATTGCATAAGACCTTGAGTTGGACTTGATGCACCGCCTGCCGTTGGATTTCCGCCACTTTCTACTGCAATAAAAGATGCAATTACTTGTGCAGGAATTTTAGCGTTTTCTGAAGCGGTTTTTATGAACGAACCATACTTTTTCATAATGTTCGCTACTTGACCTTTAACGGCTTCACGACTACCCCAAGATGAAGGAGAAGTTAAGTTTGCTTTAGGTGCTGATATAGTTGTAACTGCCATAACTTAATAGATTAAATTTCGTTATCTAAATTAGTTTCTGAACCTTGTTCTTCGGCTTCAGCAATTACATTACGTCTGCCAATTACTCTAATTCTGCGGTTGTTCTTTTCCGCACTATTTGAAGAGGTTCTAATCTTTCTATATAAGAAATAGCCACCGACTCCGATACCTACGATGACCAAACCCCAAATGACTGCTTTTTTATTCATTTTGTTATTTTTTTTTAAAATAAGAATATACACCAATGGTAATTCCTATCAAAGTTAGTGAAATAAATGTTGCAAGTATTATTTTTTTACCTTGCTTTGCTTTTGATATTGAAGACGTTGAGCCACTTACAACTCTTGCATTGACTTTTTTGTCTTGCAAAATAGTCATCCATTTGTCGTAATCTGCTTTTACTGAATTGTAACCGCTACTACTTCCTTTAACACTTTTTCGTGCTGAAGAGAAGTTTGCTTCCTTCGCTAAATCAAAAGTGCTTTTATTTCCATAGCCACCTCTTTTAGTAGTCATATAAGCCACCGCTACATCGTAAGAAATGTCTTTTTGTAGTGCTTTTTCGGGATTATTTAATAAGTCAACTCCAACCTTTTTACCATAGGTTTCGTAATTACTTTTGCCCGTTAACTGAATCAAGCCTCTACCAAAGTAGGGCAATCCACGTTTATCAGTTCCTAAATTGTAGTAATTCTGCTTATTGCCTTGAGTAGAACGATAATAGTCAAGTGCTTTTTGACAAGGTTTGTCTTGATAAGCATATCCTTGTTTTCCGCATAAATAATCTGCTTCCCATCTTTGAAGTGAGTAGTTGCTTTCAACCTCCGCAGTAGCCAATAAATACGCTAAATCACTTAAAGAAGTGATTCGTTTATCTTTTTCAGCATATTCCAAAGTTTTTCGTAGCGAATACTCAAAAGTAGTATCACCACCTTTCGACTTGAAAAGGTCTATTGCGTTGTTTATGTTGAGTTTTACTGCCACTTACAATTATTTGAAAGGCAAATAAGATGTTGCACTACCTTTCTTAACGGCTTTCAAAATTTGCTTACGTTGTTTACCCGAAGAATCGAATGAAACGTGAACCCAATCGGGGTTAGCATCAGTTCCAAATTCCCAAATAAGTTGGTCGAAATTTAGGTTATCCTTGATATAGTCAAAAACTTGCTTGTTTGTAACGCCACTTGCGCTACCATCCATATCAATATCAATAGCCTCCCCGTGACAATGTTGCGAGGATGCGACATACTTTCCGTTGATTACTTTTCCTGCGCCACCAATAGCCTTATTTAACGCTTCAGAGCGATAACCCGATGAAATGTGAATAGGGCAACCAAAATGGTCACGAATCGGCTGAAATACGTTCTCTGCCAATTTTTTAAAGTTCTCAATGTGTTCGGGAGTAGGCATATTAGAAATGCCTTTACGTTTTGCAGTTTCACTTCGTATTACTTCTGCCAATGATAAATTTTTACTTAATTGCATAACTTTTAATTTAATCAAGGTTTTCTACTTCTTCTTCTTTCTTTTCTTCTGCCTTTTTCTTTAGGCTGAAAATTCTACCTGCCGTAGTAATACCAAAAGCACCCAAAGTAAGGAGCATAAATCCATCAAAGATAAATTCCTTGATAATCAACTCTTTACTCAAGATACCCGTAACTACATCTACAAGTAAAACAAACACCATAGCAAAAAACGAAATAACACCAACAAACGCTTGTTCATTGATGTTGTTATCGTCTGATATTAATTCTCTAAATAATTTTCTCATATCATTGTTTTATAGGCACTACCTCTACTTTTGGTCGCCTTGACCTTCGTATTTGTTTTTGCCAATTTATAATTGGTGATTCTCTTAAATTAATGAACTCCTCCGACATATTGTCTTTATCGTAGTCTTCGCACCAATAAAAATACAAATCACCCGTATCATCGTTTTTTCTTACCTTGTAGTTTGATAAATCAACCCGATAAATCAAACTATCTTGATAAGAGAAATACAACCAAGAGCCTTGTATTGAAGACCAATACAACCAATTTTCAATCAAATCAAGCCTTTGCGCTATCGTTGAATCAAAATCTTCTTTTTCTCTTTGAATTTCAGTCATATTAACAATAACTGAATCCATTTTAATTACATCCCTTTTGAGGATTACAATAGTATCTTTTAGGTCTTTTATTTGTTTCTTTTGCCTTTCAAAAATGCTATTTATTTCATCTGCTTGCTCTACTTTAAGAATGACGACACTATCTCCTTTGATTATCGTCTTCAACGGGTAGTTTGATTGGCACAAAATCAAATTGCTCACCATTAGAAATACGAGAAGTTTTATCTTTCTCATCACTCAATTCCGTTTTTATCTTTTTTACAATTTTGTTTGTGCTATCTAATTGACCTACAACTTGACCCACCAAACTTTTCATATTTTCGGAATCAGTTGTTAACTCTTGGTTTTCGGCTTTCAATTCACTTACACTTTGTTTTAGACCCTTATTTTCGCTTGTAAGAGCCTTATTTTCATTTGTAAGGGAAACATTCTCTTCAACCACTACAACGTGCTTATGTCCACTCGAAAATACTTGTAGACACACTATTGCTATAAAACCGATAGCCGTAATCAAAATAACTCTACGTTTCTTTTTCATTTTTTAGAAAATAGCATCAAAATAGTTTCTTTAAGAGTTTTTGCTGATTCGGTATTCTTTTTAATTGCATCCGAAACCTCATCTCTTAATTCACCTTCTAACTCCTCTACTCTTTTCTTGTAGTCATCCTCGCTCTTCATCAATCGGTTTAAGAATGTCCAACACAAATAACCTAATCCCAAGACTGCGAATCCCAAGATGCCATAATCAGTTAAACTCTCAAAAATTCCGAAAGACATTATTTCTTGCGTTTATTGTTTTTGTTCAATAGTTTTTCTTTCAACTCATCCTTTTCAGCAAGGTGACGTTTTATAAAAATCCAACCAACATAACCCAATGCCAAAGTAGCCAAACCTAAAATACCATAATCACCTAATTGGTTAAAAACACCAAAGTCGGGGGTAGTTGTTGTAGCCGTACTATCTGCCATAATTCTCTATTTTAATATTAAATAAGTTCCAATTAATCCTACACCAATACCGATACCAAACCAATTACGCTTTCTATCGTACCACTTCAAGTCTTCTTGAATAACCACGTTTTGCATAGACTTGGTTTTGATATATGGGTTTGTGTATTTTACCTCAACAATAGGCTCTGCTTTTTTCAGAAACCCTGCTGATTTTGTTCCAATGGTGATATTCAAACCACCATCAAAATATAATGAGTCCAAAAGGACACCATCTTGTTTTGTTAGACCGAAAATTCCGTACTCATCAGTTATCAACTTGAATCTTCTATCGGTGCATTGATAAACTACTTGAGAATCAATTTTAATCGTTTCAAACGGAATAAAAACGCTATCAATTTGCGTTCTTGTTTCTACTCGTACTTGACTTTGAATGTTCTTAAAATCATTCATTACTAAAATGCCATTATCAATAGCATCTTCTTGACTCAAAATGATTTGTTGTTGTTCGGCAAGTCGTAATTTATCTTTTCCGATAGTTTCTTCAAATACCTGCGCCTTTAAGTTAAGGTTTGCTACCCTTTTCTTAAATAACGAAAGTTGTGCATCCTTACTACAACCATCCCAAACCAATAAAATGACCGCAATAAGTAGCACAACTATCGAAAGTCTTTGTACTTTTCCTTTCATCAATTACTTTTTACCACTTAACAATCGGTAATTCACCAATGCACCTAATGAAAAACCAACAATAGCAACAACGACAAAAACGATGTCAAGTTTCTCTTTTGTTGATTTTTCACTCCATTTAGTATTTTCTGCCATTTTGCAAAATTTATTTGTTATCTAATTCTTTTTCAAGGTAGTCAACCATATTGAGAATTTGTTTTCTCTCATCGTTTGACATCTTCGTAGCGTTTAGCATCTTCTGATTATCAATAATCATTTGAGCCACTTCTTTTTTGGTCATTTTCTGAACGTCTTCTACCAATTTTAAGGGAACTTTATTCTCCTTCGCTTTGGCTTGAATTTCTAATCTGCGCTTTTGCTCTAAAGCCTTTACGCTTTTAAAAGCATTAGGATTTGATTTAAAAATACCTCTACGCTTGAAAAACCATAAAACAAGAATACCCCCACCGATTAACACGAGGGGATTAGACAAATAACTTGAGCCACCGCTACCACTTGAATCTGCTCCTACATACATTTTATTTCGTTTTAATTACGACAAATCTTCTATTACCTGCTTTTACAAAACCATTTGCAAGAGGTATTTTACTTTCCGTTACTGAATTAGACACATTACCGCCTATTGCCAAAGCATTATCTCCATCAATAGCAACCACAATGTCACAATGACTTATGTATTCGCCTTTGGTATCGTAGCCTACCCCACCTTGTCTTGAGTAACAAACTAAATCACCCAATTCAACTTTTTTCTCATCAAGTTTATAACCTTTGAATCCTTTTCGTTTGTTTCGTTTATTTTCGATTGCTTTCTGAATATAAACACTATGTCGTGCGCTAAAAGAGAAATCATCTTTTGTTGCTCTTGCTTTCTTAAAAACATAAGAAATAAAAGCACCCGACCAAGCCGTTCCCGTTGACCATTGGTTATCTTTCCATCCTAATGTTCTCCAATATTCTTGAAGATATGGTAGGGTTTCAGATGATGTTTCCTTACGCTTGTTCCATCGTTCTAATTCTTTCTTTGCAATTCGAACACTTCTACGTCTGAATGGAGTTTTTGGGAGAAAGTTTTTAGTGCTTACTCTAAATATGGTATAAAGCAAACCAACCGCAATCAAAGTTGCAGTTGTGTAAAGAATAATATTTTTGCTTTTGTTACTCACTAACTATCTAATTTATTCAGTATGGTAAAGATACCTACAAACAAAATGGCTAAACCTCCGAAATACAATATTTTGTTATCACGAAATTTCATAGATGACAAATACTGCTTGTAATCCCCGTAAGGCAATAATTTCCAAGTGTAATTGATACCATCAGTTTTCTCAAGTTTAAAAAGCATCCAATTATTTTTTGGTGCTTTTGCTACTGCACTTTTTACATCGCTAAACATTGAACTATTAAGTATCTCGTAGTTTGAAGGGTCAATCCACGTTAACTTAATTGTTCCTATACCATAAGGCAAGTTGTCGTTCATCGTTTTGTTTTTAGGCTTCTGAAGAGGTTTGTTTATCTGCAATCAGCGCATCAACTTCATTCTCTTTAGGTACAAAGTACAATAAACGTGGCAAAAAGCCAAGAATTATTGCATTTCCAAGACCATAAACTGCATAACGAAATAAACCGCCACCTTGCTTATAAGCCATTGATAAACCTAAAACAAGACCTGCGGATGCAATCATTGCATTTTGAGTTCGAAGGGTCATTTTTCGTGCCTCTAACTCCGTTAAAGACATTGATTTTAAATCTTTTGCCATAATATTATTTATCTATTTTTGTTAACACTACTGCTAAAAGTACGATAACCATAATTGCAGGAAAAGACAATCCAAAAATTGCTTTTTTATCTTCTTCTTTCATTACTTTTTCTCTTTGTAAACAATCATTCCCGTTTTTGTCTTTGATGCCACATAGGTTTTACCATTGTGTGTGAAAGACTTTGCTCCTTCTTTCTTTGCTTTGAGCATTTTTGTAAAGTATTCGTTTGCCATAACTTATTATTTAATTAATCTATTTATTCTTTTAAAAGCACTTACATAACCTTTACGAGCATTTTCAAACGCCACGTTATCCATAGGTTTGTCTACCCCTGTATCAGTCACATAATAATCAAAATCCGAGTAATATAAAAATGCACTATCAAATCCTTCTTTGTCAGTTACATCGTTTACATATTGTTTTTTGGATGCAGGAAGTTTTTTGATAGCAGTTTCTAAATCTTTTTTCTTTTCCTTGAAATTTTTCAAAGCATCTTGAAAAGATTTGTTTTTGACTTTGCTCCAATCGTATTCAGTCAAAGCATAGTCTTCGCCTTCTGCATCAATAATATCTTTTAACTCCTCTTTCCAATCAGAATACTCTTTAGACTCAAAAGTAAAATCATCACTTTTTTTGTCCTTCTTTTCAGATTTTTCGTCTTCAGAAAGAGCATATAAGCCTATTCCTGCTCCAATAAGTAATAGTAATTGCCACATATCTTATTTTTTAGGTGGATATTTATTTGGTATTGTATGTTTGTAAAAAAACTGACGTATGTAAACGCCACTTGGGTTTTTAAAGTCTAAAACTAAAGTGTAGTCTTCAGCACCATCTACCCAAGTTTTCATTTTTGCTATTTGTGACAAAGCACGAGCATCTGCATCTGAACCTGCTGAACCAACGGATGACATACCAACGTATGCCTTTCCATCTTTGCTTGGAACTACATTTGCCGACCAAGTTACCTTATAGTTGTTTGAATCCACATTGATTTTAATATCCTTTACATCGGGGTTAATACCTCTATTGTAAAGTTTCATCATTGCCTCTTCAATTTTGGTCAACATACGCCCTCCAAAACCATCTGATTTTCTTCTTTCAAAAGAATGTAAGGCATCTACTCTATTTGGTGTGCCTTCGGGAACTGAATATTCTCCTTTTACAAGGATTTCCTTCTTTCTGAACAACTTAAACGCTAAAAACGTCAAAGACCCAATAGCAAGTGCTATTGAGCCGTACAAAACGATATTTTGCGTTGTTTTATTCATTATGCCGTTGGTGATGCGACTTCCTCTAATTTAGTTACCGAGAATACAACTCTTCGGTTTTTCTCACGACCTTCAGCAGTATTGTTATCTGCAATAGGTTCGCTTTCTCCTTTTCCTTCAGCCGTAATAGAAATTTCACCTACGCCTTTTTTAACGAGGTAAGATTTTACGCTTTCTGCTCTATCTTCAGAAAGTCTTTGGTTATAAGCCTCATCACCTTGTGAATCAGTATGTCCTACAATCAATAACGAAAAAGAAGGATTTGCTTTCATATACGTTGCAATGTCATCCAAAAAAGGATAAGATGCTTTTGTGATTTCTGCGCTACCCGTTCTAAACGTCAAATTGTCGTATGCCTTTGCAATTACGCTTTGAAACTGCTTTGGCGCATCAATTTTGCAGGTTTTTGTTTTGGCATCCCATTTACCGCCCTTTTTTTCACATTCGCTCCTATTTTTGAAACGCTTGTAAAGTAAAAAACCGACTCCACCCAAAACTATGAGTGAGCCGATGAAAAGTGCTATTTTTTGATTTCTATTCATTAGTTATTTTGAAAAAAGTAAATACCATACCCCAATCTAAATCGTCTGAACCATTTGAAACTTCACCACCTTCTGCCATAGTTGAAGCATCGGCAGGATTTGGTGCATCAGTTGTTTGTGCAACACCATCTCCTTGCATAGTTTCTTGAGCCTCTAATCCTGCACCCCCATTTGCAACATTTGCATCGGGTGTTCCTCCATTAGCCATTTGAGGTTGTTGTACATTAACTTGTACTTGCGGTTGTGCTTGTGCTTGTGCGCTCATCTTATTTTACAATTAATTTACCGACACTACCTGCATCTTTTGCATAAAATCGGTTTTGATTTCCATTAGGAATATTTGCATAAGAAGAAGGTACACTTGTAGCATCAATCTTAACTGCCATCACACGATTAGGATTAGTTTCGGGTGTTAGAACACTTAAAACTTGATAAGTTCCATTCAAACCATCAATTCCTTTTACTTCAATAGTTTTTCCTGCATTCAACGATGACTTGTTTGGGTTTTTAGCCAAATCCAACTCTTGAATTGCGGATGTAGGCGAAGAACCTTCAATAAATTTTTTGATTGCTTGAGAACTCTTTGTTGTAATGTATAAATACAATTTTCCATCGGTACTTTTACCAACGGAATAAATGTTCAAAGCCTTGAGATTTCTTCTACTTAAAAAAAAGTAGGTTAGACCACCAAGTGCAATAATTGATGATATGATTAAGAGTGTTTTTGTTCCTTTTTCCATTTTTTAGTTGATTGAAACCTTCCTTTTTCATCACGATATGTTCCGTGATTGTATTTAGTAAGGTTTTGTTTATCGTTGTAATCTTTATAAGGCTTTCTCGAAGATGAGCAATTTTCTTTTTTAAGAACTTCTTTGTAATCGTTGTTAGGCATTGAATAAACGATTTCGCTTGATTCACAAAATAGTTCTTGTTTTGATTGATTGTTTTCTTGTTTTTCCATTTTGTCGTACAAAATTTGTGCGACTTTAATTGCAATTACTACAAGAGTTGCAACGACAAAAAATACTAATAACTGATTCATTTTTGGTTTGTTTTAAAAGGGTTAATAAATAAAAAAACTGCCGTACCACCTAAAATCCACCAAAACCAATTATTGTTTGCTTTCTTTTTGGTTCTTACTGCATTATCTTGAACATCCAATTTTAACTCACCTGCATATTGTGAGTCTTCTTGTAGTTTTGAATCGTTTTCTACATCTTCGATTAACTCTTCTGCACCTTCTTCAGTTCCATAAGTAGAATTTCTTACTTCAACATAGTTAAAAGTTACGTTTACTGAAACAAAGGGTTCTATTTCATACTGAAATAGGGTATTGCCATCTAAAACAAAAATCTCTAATTCGTCTACTAAATCTACGAATGAATAGGAAAATTGTCTTTGATACGGGTCTATGGCTTGAAATTTCTCTATGCGAACTTCATCACCATTCACATCTTTTTTGCTGAAAATGAAAGGTTTTAGTAATTGAGTTGCTTTTGCACCCTCGTTAGGTGCTGAAACTACATTAATAGTCAATCCATTGACTTGATAAACCGCACCATTTTGGCTTTGTAAAATTTGCTCGTATGAAACACCATTAACTTGTGAAGTGATAATAGTCGTTGGAATTGGCTCTGCTCCCGAATCAAATAAACGAACACTATCTGCCGTTCCAAAAGGCGCAGGATTAGTGAACCGAAGGGTAAAAGAATTGCCTAATGTTATGTTATTCGAGTTTGCCAATTACTTAAAGATTATTTTCCAAATTACGCTGACAAAAGCGGAACCAACAATGATACCACCATAAATCTTTGCCCACATAAATTTTTGTGCCTCAATCCATTTATCGTGTCGTCTGACCATACCGACTAAACCTTCTTGACCAAAATCTTTATCGCCAACAATAGCACTATGAATTTTCTTCAAAGTGTCATTTTGTTCTTCTACTGAATCTTTAAGTTCATCCAATTCTCTTTTTAACTGCGTATATTCTTTCGAAGTTAATCCTCTTGATGAAGTTGTATTAGTAGTTCTTGGTGGCATCTAATCAAATAAAAATCATTAAATCAATCAGTTAAGCCGTGTTCAGTTTAGACAAAACACAACTTGAGCAATATACCGAAATATATTACCTTGCTAAATTAAAGAAATAATTTGTAAAAATGCCCTTTTTTATTTATAGCCAAGCATAAATTTTTCGATGTTAGTGACTGATAATCTGCTTGTTTTGATTTTATCAATTCTTTCATTGTCAACTAAATCGGGATGCACCCACCAATCTTCGTATGGGCAATAATTATTGTTAGCAACATTTGGCACGACTAAAACATATCCTTTGGACTCTAAAAAAGTTCTTGACTCAAACTTAACGTAGTTATTTACGTCTGAATAATCATCGTGTTCGAATGTAATTACGGCAAACTTGTAAGAATCAAAAGGAATCATTTTTAGAATCTGCAAAGACGTTGTTGAAGGCTCACAATCTACTTGCAAATAGTCAAAGCAACCATCGTTTTGATGATAGTTTGACATTTCACTTAAAAGTTCCTCATAGTCTACTTGAGTTGCATCTTTGTGAATACAATTATTTTTCCTTTGAGCATTGTATTTGGCAACTTCAAAAGCCTCAATTTCTATGCCTTTTCCTTCCCAACCAAACTTACTTTCAAGAAGGTAAGTATTGTTATTTTTGAACGGGTCTGCACTACCTATCTCAAGATAAACTCCATTATGCTTACCATTGAGCATAGTAAGAACAAACATATCTTGATAAGATTGAGAATAGTTTCTTTCTACAAGGTCTATGCCTTCAAACGGCAAGATAAAATTGTATAGTTTAGACTCATCGTAATTGACTGCATTTTCCATTGAACCAAGCATTTGCATATTGTTTTGAATCATTTGCTTATATTGTGGCTCAAAGTTTTGGAAACCAATATTCTTTGTCAAATCGTGCATTAATCGTAAAGAATGTTCGAATTTACCTACCCACCAAGAAGAGAATGCTATCTGATATTCTATCTTGTAAAGAGGCACATTGTCCAAGTAAGACAAGTTGTCTTTTGAGTAAAAATTGAAGTAGTTGCTCAAAGCAATTTTTGCCATAGCATAGCAATTATGGTAGTCTTTTTCTGCCTCATAAAAGTGACTTAAAAAGTAATATGCCTCAAATCTTTTAGGTTCAAAGGCTATCGCATTTAAGAAAGCGGTTTTTTCACTTGTTCTTCTACGACCTAATTTAGATATGCTTAACGCTACAAGTAGCAAAGACTCATAAGTTTGATTTTCGTCATCACTACGCTCTGCACAACGCAAGAAAAAAGAAAGTGACGAAGAATAATAGCCATCGGTGTAAAACTTCTTACCTAACTCAAAGTTTAAATCTGAATCACTTGGATTGATAGCGAATTTATCCAAAGTTTCGGTAAAGTTTTTAAATGGCATAACACCAACATAACCTTTAAAAATATAATTCCAAACTTTTTCGCAACTCATCTTGAGTAAAAACGCACTTGCATCTTGATAGCCAAAAGTTATCCAAAACTCTTCTTCGTTGCAATTATTTGTGACTTGAGCCATACCGCAACAAAACTCAATGTGTGCATCAAGAAACTTAAACGCATTTGAGGTCTTTACTATGTTCCAATCTTTATCCCAAACTACGAAACGATGATAGTATTGACCATCTTTATTGCCTTTTACATTGTTGAATAGATTAACTTCGTGTGTAAGAGCAATGTAATGGTCATTATATGACAAAACTTGACTACCACCCCTTAAATCTCGCTCTAATTTACCCGTATAATTTGAGTTCATACAAACCACTTCAGATTGAAGAGTTTCGATGTTTACTTTCACTACTTCAGTAGGATTTGTCCACTTGACAAAATGGTATGGTAAGTCTACAACGGGCATCCAATTTTTTTCGCAATAAGTATGTCCGTTAGGCGGTTCTATTCGATAGCGATTGACTTCTTTGCCATCAACTATTTCTGAAAGTTCCATACGACCTTCTCCATTCGTTGTAGTATCTCTTCGAACTCCGCATAGATATAACTTTCCATCCCAACGAACTATCCTTGCATCCTCTAAACCAATAAACTCCCATAACGGGGGTTTGTCTAATTCAGTTGTATTAACGTAGTTAAATTCTGAAGTCTTTTCTAACAAATCGTAGCACAAAGCATTTTGAGTACGCAGGTGCATATCGTCTTCGGGATGTAGATAAGATAAAACTCCCCAATAACTTTGGAATTGTTGCTTGTTTTCAGAATGATAAAGGGCATATTGAACATTTCGAATGTTGCAAATTATTTTGCCATCATCATTGAAAATTGAAGGATTTGTTAAAGCAAAACCCTCGCATTTTTGCGAAGGCATAGATAGATTAACAATAGAGCCACCCGACTCTAATGCTAAAGTAGCGAAATTGTATTTTGACATTAAATTTGGTTTGTTAGACCAAATGTAGTGAAAATTTAATCAATTATACTCCTATTCTTGACACTCCTAATGTGCTTGGCGCACCTAAATCCGCAGGGAATGGTGCGTTTGCTGAAGGATTGACATACATTTGAATGTAGAAAGGAACGGAGGTTACATAAATCAAAAATGAAGAATCTTGAATCTGATTGGTGTTAGTTCCTTCATATCTTGCTCTTGCATTGAATGTTAAAAAAGTCCAAGTAGTTCCGTTAGTTGAAGAACGTAAACCCGTTGTCATAATCATATTACTTCCCATATCGAAGAAGTGAGAACGACAAGTAACCAAATAAACACCCGTAGCACTTATTAAAACTCCTGCATTGGTAGTTCCTAAATTTGAAGATGCAAGGTCTGAACCTCTTGTAAAACTTGCGCTATTGAAAGGAATTGGATTGTCTACACCATTGGTTAAGTTAGCAAATCCCGTAGTCCATTGTAATTGAATGTTTCCATCGTTATATCTTTGAGTTCCTTGAATGCCCTGCAATCCCTGCAAGCCTTGAATGCCCTGCAAGCCTTGCACCCCTTGAATCGCATAAGTTACTTGCCAAGCGTTTAAAATAACTGAAGGAATAGCAGGATATGGTGCGGTTGCTACATCTGCGTGTGCTATTATGTTAAGGTTATCGGTATCCCAAGCAACCTCAATATAATCTCCCGAATTAATACGAAGGAAAAAATCTAAAGATGAAACCACAAAAGGAGCATTAGTAGGTACTATGTATCTTGTAGCAGAATCGGCAATGTTAGAGCCATTTTGTTTTAACCAAACTTCAACTTCATTGCTTCCTCCTCCACCTTGATTTTCAAATTGAATTGAGAAATTTAAGGCATAATAACCTTCGTTGTTAAACCTAATTTGTGTTCCTGCAACGGAAACACCATTTGAGTAAGATGTGTTATTATATGTAAATAATGTTTCAGTATTTATTGTAGTAGCAGTTTGGTCTTGAGTTGAAAAAAATGAGCCAAAATATCCAACTACACCACCTGCGCCTTGAATACCTTGAGAACCGATTAGACCCTGCACGCCTTGAACTCCTTGAATACCTGCGCCCGTAGTTCCTTGCGCACCGATGTCGCCTTGTAGACCCTGCACGCCCTGCAATCCTTGCACGCCTTGAACTCCTTGAATACCTGCGCCCGTAGTTCCTTGCGCACCGATGTCGCCTTGTAGACCCTGCACGCCCTGCACTCCTTGAATACCTGCGCCCGTAGACCCTTGCGCACCGATTTCGCCTTGTAGACCCTGCACGCCTTGCACGCCTTGCGTTCCTGCACCCGTACTTCCTTGTGTTCCGAGTTGACCTTGCACGCCCTGCAATCCTTGCACGCCCTGCGTTCCTGCGCCCGTACTTCCTTGCGCACCGATTTCGCCTTGCAAGCCTTGAATCCCTTGTAAACCGATTTCTCCTCTTTCGCCTTGCACGCCTTGAGTTCCTTGCGCACCCGAACCCGTAGACCCTTGAGTACCTAAATTACCCTGCACGCCTTGCACGCCCTGCGTTCCCTGCAAACCTTGAATACCTGCGCCACCGCCTCCACCGCTTGAACCGAATTGACTAATAAATGCGTTTTCTTGACTCATAATTTTTTTTTAAATGTCACCAATTCTTGTAATAACCATATTTGTATAAGCCGAACTTACGTTGAATGGGAAAGGTGAATTACCCGAAGGATTTACCCTCATTTGTATATAAATTTGAGATGTAACACGAAGTAAATACTTTCCTTGCTGAATTTGGTTTGTATTAGTACCCTCATATCTTTCTAAACCCGTTATTGTCAAGAATGTCCAAGTCACTCCATTGGGAGATGAGTAAAGGGTTGTAGACATCGTAATTCCACTTCCCAAGTCATAAAAACTTGCAAAAGTATCTATCATATAAACACCCGTTGCGATTACATTAAAAGACGCATTTGATGTGCCTAAACTAAAAGGTGCTATACCGATTGCAGATGCGCTTTCGGTGTAAGTTCCAAAAGGAATAGGGTTATCAATTCCATTTGTTAGATTAAAAAATCCCGAATCCCAAGTTAGTATTGCATTTTCAGTATGCTCATAATCTCGTGAAACTAAACTCATACTTACACGACTACTAAAACCACTTGGATAAGGAGATACTGCGCTTTGAGCATATAAAGTTATGGCTTGAGTGGAATAAATATAAAATTCGTAGTAATTTCTTCTTGGAGAATTAAATATCGCTTCAAAAACAAATGTTTCATATTGTCCTACTCCAACTTTTCTTAAAGTAGTTGTAGACGGAATGCCCGTAAAACCTGCATCTACTGAATAGGCATAAACATAAACATCAGAAGGATTGGTTGCATTGCCCTCTATGTTCAATAAAATAGATACTTTAAAAAAACCTCCTTCATTTATAGTTATTCGGTTTGCTGATACACTAAAATAAGATGAAGTAGCACTTTGTGCATTAAATTGTATTAAAGTATTTGTTGTAGCCGATATGCTTTGATTTACACTATTTGTTGCTATACAATATGCAGGTGCATCATTTGCAAATGATTCAAAGCCTTGAAGACCTTGCACCCCCTGCACGCCCTGCAATCCTTGTATGCCCTGCGATTCAATTATTCCTTGTAAACCTTGAATGCCCTGCACCCCTTGCGATGCTTCGATACCCTGCACCCCTTGAATCCCTTGAAGACCAAGACCTATTTGCCCTTGCAGACCTTGAGTTCCTTGAATAGTGCCTTGCAGACCTTGAGTTCCCGAAACTTGATTACCAACTACATTGAAACTCGCAGTTCCTTGCGCTCCAACATATTCGAAATCAGTATAATTGGTTGAAGTTCCAACAATTTCACCTCGAATGGAAAAATGCACATCTTGATTCGTGTCACTCTCATTTCGCCATAAAAAAGTAAAAGGTATTACATAAACTCTACCATCCGCAGGTATTCTACTTCCTCCTATTGTTAAACTCTGACCTCCACTTGAGTTATCTCGTGATGTCCATATTACATTTGCATCCATATCACTTGCTCCATAATTTCTTATGGAAAAGTAGCCATTGACCCTATAATATGGTTCTAATGGAGTGATACCTTGAATAGTTTGTATTCCAAAATATAGACCATTGTTAAAGTTACCTTGTTGTGCGGAAAAAGTATATTGAACTCCATCAAAATTCAATGCTTGAATTGCAGTACCGACACCTTTTTGTGCATCAAAAGCAAGTTGTTGAGCCGAGCCGATTTGACCCTGCACCCCTTGCAGACCCTGCACCCCTAAAGTTCCCCAAACGGGACTACCCGAAAGTCTTTCATAAACAAAAATTGCTCTATTTAAACGTATGTTTGCTGAATCGTTTGAACGCCAAAAATTAGTAAATGATTTCGAATCGGTAAAGTTAACACTTGTGTTAAATACAATTTGTTTTCTTTCTCCTGCCTTTATAGTAATTGATGAAACGGGGTTTTGACTAATGTATGAAATAGTTGATAGAATGATAGTAGCATCAGTACCACCAACATTTTCAAATTCTGCAATAATTTTATTATAAGTACCAATAGTGCTACCAAGACTTGATAACATAATAAGTGTGGCATTACTTGCACTATATTGACCTTGATATGGAACATAAGATGTTGGCACATAACCATCCATCAAAATTCCATTCGATGTTGATTGTGCGCTACTTGTTGGTGTGTTTTTATAGTAATATCCATAAAAACTACCCGTAGGTGAAAAAGTGCCTTGAACTCCTTGAATCGCTTGAATCCCTTGCAAGCCTTGAATACCAATTATTCCTTGCGCTCCTTCCGAACTACGAATACCTTGCACCGCTTGAACGCCTTGAAGACCTTGAAGACCAATTTCTCCCTGCAATCCTTGCAATCCTTGACCTATAAATTTACCATCAACGCCTTGAACGCCCTGCAAGCCTTGAACACCCTGCAAGCCTTGAATGCCTTGAATTGTTATTCCACCGCCTCCGTTTGAACCAAAACCATTATATGCAAACTCATCTAATAACATTCTTATTGATTAAGTTAATTTTGTTATCATCAAATTGGTAGGTGCGCCAAAATCCGCAGGAAAAGGTGAGTTTGCTGAAGGTTGCAATCTCATTTGAATGTAGAAAGGTAATGAAGTTACGTTCAATCTATAAGAACCATTTAAAATTTGATTCGTATTAGTTCCCGTAAATCTTTGTAAAGCCGTAATTGTTAAAAAAGTCCAAGTAGTACCATTAGTTGAAGTGTACAAAGTATGAGATAAAGTCATATTTGTTCCCAAATCAAACAAATGGGAGAAGGTATCTACCATATAGACACCCGTTTCTAAAATCTGAATTGCAGAATTTGTGGTACTCAAGTTTGATGAGGTAAGTGCCTCACCATCATCAGCAAACAAGTTCATTGGCAACTGATTGTCAACACCATTTGTTAAGTTCAAATATCCCGTTGTCCAACTTAATTTAGCCGAAGAATTTTTTACATCAAGAACTTTTGGTAGAAAGAAAATATCTACCTTATTTGCACCACCCGTAGGATAAGGTGCGCTTGCGGTGACGAAATTGGAAATCAAACCCACATCGCTTACCACCCATCCAAAATCTAATAAATCATTTACTTGAAATTCTTGGATGAACTCAACAAGTTGTTGAACAATTTCTCCCGTTTCAGCACTAACTAATGTAGTTGTTCCCGTAACTGCCGTACCATTGATTTTGGCGTAAAGCCAAGATTTTTGTTGAGTACCCGTAGTATTTTCTAAATTTAATAAGCAAGTAACTTTATAAAAACCTCTTGTCGCAAATCTAAATACATTCGATGCTAAAACTATATCACCCGTTTGGGATAAAATAGTGTTTATCAAAATTTGTTGTTCCGTTCCCGATGCACTTGCGGTTTGGTCGGCATTGTAATATGCTGATTCTGAAGTAGCATTAATTCCTGCACTTGTGCCTTGAACTCCTTGTAGTCCTTGCACGCCTTGAATGCCCTGCAATCCTTGAAGTCCTTGCAGACCTTGCAAACCTTGAATCCCTTGAACGGCAGTTCCTTGCAATCCTTGAATGCCCTGCGTCCCCTGCGTTCCACCGCCTTGAATCCCTTGACGACCTTGCACTCCCTGCAAGCCTTGAACTCCTTGAAGTGTGCTTCCTAATACATAGGTATTAGCATTGAAACCTAAAGCACCATTGTTATTAACAATAGAAACTAAAGTGGAATCGGACTTGAATCCTATTTGAATATAAGGATTCACAATATCAATGTTTATAATTGCCTCAATAGGCAAAATAACAAAACTATTAGCAGGAACTTGAATAGAAACCTCACTATAAGTTAAGTCAGTTCCTCCATTATTTATAATCAAAAAAGCATTACGAGTTACCGAATCAGTATTTTGAATGATTGCATTAGCAGATACAATATAAGGAGGTGTATTGTTATCAATATAAAAACCATTCAAACGTGAAGTATTCGAAATACTGAATGAACCCGAAGAAAAATTTAAGAATAAAGGAATATATTGATAGACATTAGCAGAAGTTAGTGTGTAACTAACTCCATAAAAAGAGGCATAACGAAGTATTGCTCCAATACCTTGAATACCTCTACTTCCCTGCAAGCCTTGCGTTCCTTGAATAGATGTTGCTAATCTATTTATTGAAACAAAAGCCGTAGTTTTTGATGAGAACGGAGCAAATGTTGTAGTGTCAATGACAACGGCAACATCTGATACCGCCCAATATATTTGAAAGTTTTGAGTTGTAGTATTTTCTTCAATGATTTCAGTAAAAATCATTTCAGTTTGACCTGCTTGTATCGTAATTGTTTGAATGGCATCACTTTGAGCCACACCATTAACATAAGGTACAATAGAAATCGTTTGTGAAGATGCAGAGCCATTAAATGCGCTTACGCCACAAGAAATTTTCCAAGCGGTAAAAGTTCCGTTTAAAGAAACACAACTTAATGTATCATTTGCTAATGTAGTTGTAGTTCTTGTAAATGGAAAAGCGGTTGAAGTATTTAAGTTACTCCATTGAATTGGTTGAAAAGTATTTGGTGCTGATGCGACTAATTGTGCGGTTTGAAAACCATAGCCGTAAGCACCTTCTACAAAACTCGAAACCCCTTGAACCCCTTGAATGCCCTGCAATCCTTGAAGTCCTTGCAGACCTTGAATGCCTTGAACGGCAGTTCCTTGCAGACCTTGCACGCCTTGAATGCCCTGCACGCCCTGCAAACCTTGCACGCCCTGCAATCCTTGCAAACCTTGCGTTATAAAACTACCATCAACGCCCTGCAAGCCTTGCAATCCCTGCAATCCCTGCAATCCCTGCGCTCCTTGAATGGCTTGTCCACCGCCTCCGCCACCGCTTGAGCCGAATAGACTAATAAAAGCATCCGCCATAACAAGAAATTAAGTTGATATTACATAGGCACTCATAGCAGTTCCCGAAAGAACAATATCGGGTAAAACAAATCCCGTTGATGCAGAAAGCATTAAAGTTTGACCCGAAGTCAAAGCAACCGAATCAGTTCCATTATTTACGCTAATTGTAAGTGGATTAATCGAACCATTTAATACGCTAAATGTATTCAAGCCACTCAATGTTGTTGGTGACGTTGTGTATGTTTTTACTACGACTCTTTGTATCTCGTCTGACATAGCCAAAAATTTAATTCATATCGCCAAACAAGTAATCAAACGTGATTGGCTTAATTGGTTTAACACCTTCAAAAAAATAAAGGTTAGGACTTGTTTGCTCTTCTTTTTGCTTGTAGATTAATACGCTTACGTCTTCGTAACCGCATCCTTGTTCTCTACGCAACTTTCTCAAAGAACTTGAGATAAAAGGAGTTGCAATCAATTCCCGACCTAAAAAATCAAGTTTTACGTTCAAAATCTGATTGAACGTAACGTCTTTTTTTACTTTGTTGTCCACCAAGACTCTATAAGTTGGTGTACATTGTTCATCTGATGCTTTTATCATCAGTTGAGTTTGAGTTTCTGCTACGCCATATTCTTTCGAAAAATTCTTAATGGCATTCAGCATAATGTCTGAAGTCGTTTTTTGGATGTCCATAATTTACGTGGTTTGTAGCGTAAATTTAGATAAAATCCTTGACTTTGTATGTGTAGTTAAATGGTATTTTATTGAAACGCAGTAATCCTTTTTTGAATCCAAAATAACCACGTTGCTCTATTGTACTATTTTTAACTGATTGTAATAAACCTCCTGCTACATTCCCCGTAAGGAACTTTTGAGGGTCAATAGTTACTTTCATAGGGAAAAAACTTTTACCGCCATTAGCACGCAGGAATTGATTAAGGGATGCGTTTTGAATAACCGCAACCTTCTCTCCGTTAAGAAAAATATCAAAATAGTAGTTGGTTAAAGTTGCACTAATTGCAGAGTCATTAGTAACCTCTACATCAATTTGCAATTCAACCTCTTGAGGTGTTACTTTTTTAACAATAACGCCTAAAATTTTGTACTTGTAGTTGTACAAAATAGCACCTTGAGTTAGGTAGTATTGATAGATACCATAACCTAACCCAATCGCACCAATAGCAATAAATACCTTTTTCATTCTACTTTCTTTTTTTGTAAATGTAGTAACCGCCACCGACTACTACCGCACCGATTAACAACCAATGCCAATTACGACCAAACCATCCACCGCCATAAACGGAACGATTCTCGTTACCATCCGTAGGAGCAGGTTCACCCGTAGGAGCAGTTTCAGTTCTTAATTGTTGTTTTGATGCTTTACGCTCTTGTCGTCTTGCTTTGGCTTTCTTACCAATAAAATCGTCAAATCCCGTATTGCCATCCAAATCACCCATAAAATCGAAAGCAGGGTCTTCACCTACTTCAATTACACTTGGTCGGTTTCCCGTAAAGTCGAAAGAAGGGTCTTCACCTACTTCAACAATACTTGGGCGATTTCCCGTGAAATCAAATTCACGGCTTAATTCATCTTGAGTGATAATATCACGCTCATCGTTATTCACGAAATTGCTACATCCACACATATTTTTACTTTTTCTTTTTAAACAATAAATAACCAATACCTAACAAGACAATAACTCCAACACCAATCCAAATGTATTTTTTGTTGTCAGTTTCGTTAACTTGATTTTTTAACTCTTCTTCAGCCTTTAGAATTGCTTGTTTTTCTTCTTCTGAAAGATTCTCAAAATCTTTTTGACCTTCTTCTTCAGCAGAGGCAATAGCCTCACGTTGTTGTTTGCCAATTTGACCTTGCTTTACAATGCCACTTAAAGAACTAATAACTACACCTGCTAAACTTAATAAACCAACAATGACACTTGTTGTAAGAGGCTCGGCATTATAAAAGTTTTTCATATCCAAAACTTCTTTTCTGCATTTTGCTCCACAAACAAATGGTTTTTTCGCTTTACCTTTATTAACGGCTTCAACTAACTGATTCCATTCTCCCCATTTTCTCCACTTTTCTTTAAGTTGATTTAGGAGTTTGGTATTCGTACCCGTGATGATAGCATCAAGTTTATAAGCAAAACCTCTAAAGTTTAACTTAACTAAACTCAAATAAGCCTCCCTGCGAGCAGGTTTGCTTGTTGGTATTTTGTTACGAGCCGTTTTTCTTGCCTCTTTATTAGATGCTCCACTTGCTTTTTCTTGTTGCTTGACTTGTCTTCTTGCTTTGGCTTTTTTACCAATTAAATTATCAAAGTCTTCGTCACCTCCAACAAACTCAAAGCCTTCAGAAAGAGGCTTCAGAGGCTTCCAAGCACCATTAACATCGGTAGTGCTTTCTTCAGTTGCTTTGTAGTATTTCATATTAATCTAAATTTCCATCAAAGTCAAGACCACTAATAGTGCCTTCACCTCCATCAAATGAAATTAAACCTTGTTGTCTTAAAATTGCCTTTTCTCTTGCCAAACAATCGTTGTACAAGTTTCTTCTTGCGCCTGCTACTATTGGTCTTACACCACATTTCTTTAACATACGAGCCTCTAACTCCAACTTGGTTAATTGAGTAGTTGGTGGTGTAGTTTCTGAAACGGGAGGTTGTTTTTTAACGGGTGAAACCAAAACGGGTTGGCTTGTTTGCATTACTGCACCACCACCATTTTCTTGTGCGATAGCACCGCCACCTACACTACCTAAACCTGCACCTGCGCTACGCTCTTCAGCATCCGCATTTTTGCGATTTCGCAAATACAAGAACAATAATCCTGCAACTACTGCTCCGCCAATCAATAAATTTTTGTTTTTCATTTTTAATCAATTATGTTCGTGTCTAAATCTAAACCTTTTCTTGCAGGTGCATCTAAATCCGCTTTCAAGTTTCCATTAAAAGCATAAGTTGGATTGACACCTCCAATGGGTTGTTTCTCATCGAAACCTTTTTCTAATTCTTGATAGACGTTGTATGCCGTATCGTAGTAGTTAGAACCATTAAATTGTTTAGTTCCAACTTGAATGAATTTACCACTATTCCACCATTTAACTTCACTCAAGATTCGTTTACCACCTTTTGTAAAATTTACTTTTCCACTACCATAGTAGTAAGCAAAAACATCTTGTTTATTGATTGAACCTAAAAGCGAAGTAATTAGTACAACATTTCCTTCAGCATTGTTTGTAATCAAACCTTTTGTTGGATAGTTTTGCCAAGTAGAAAGTAAAACGGAAGGAATGGCATTACCTTTAGCCTTTTTCCAATTTTTATTTGCAGACTTGTACAATTCACCATATTTACCAAACGCTTTACGGATAGTTGTATTATCGTATTCACCCGTAGCATCTAAATCAATTTCTTCAGAATAACTTGGATAGTAACGATTCAACCAAATTCTAAACAAATCACCTTGCACCTTATTGGTGAAAGGAGTTTTTTCAGTAGAATTGTCATTACCCGAACCTTCAGAAGAAGAAGGAGGAGTTGGTGGCGGTGGTGGTGTGCTATTATCTTGTCGCCTTTTTTGAATGGCTTTATAGATAAAATAACTTGCCGTTCCAACTACGCCAATAGTTGCAATACCGATTGCTATTTTAAGTCCTTTGTTCATTACTTTGAATTATTTATTCACCTGCTTTTGCTTCACGAGCATTTTTGATGCTCTTAAAAATTGCGTAGCCGATTGCACCAACGGCAATCACACCTACTACTGCTAAAAGTGCGTTTCTTTTCATCTCAATTATTTTTTAGAGTCCTTCAGCCGTTTCTTCTTCAATCGTATTTTCAGATGCGGTAACTGATGGTTTTGGTTTACCACTTGTTGGAGGCGGTGCTAATTCTTTACCACTACCTGCGCTTGTTGATTTCATTCTTGTGTAAAGGAGGTAAGCACCTACGGCAACTGCACCCCATAATAGCCAATTTTTCTTCATTTTATTGTTTTTTTATTAAATACAACCCATTGCTTTTAATTGCGCCATCCCTTCTTCAGTATATCTTGTACGAGCCATTTGTTCTTTTGTAGGGCATTTAAACGTCTTGACTGCCTTACCTACCGCAGGTTGAGTATTGCTTACGGGAGTAGGGTTAGTTTCACTACCCGTTGGTGGATTACTATTCTTTTTCATCCTATTATAGATGATAAATGCACCTATTGCAACTGCGCCAATTAAAAGTAAATTATTTGTTTTCATCTTATTTTTTTTATCTTAAACCTAAACTACTTAAACGATTCATAGATGGTTCGTAAACATTACCTGCTAAAACATCATTCCATTCATCGTCTAATGCTACATATAGTGAAACACCACCATTTTTAGTCTTATATGCTTGTGCCATTTTTTTAAGTTTGGCATCAGTTAAACTCATTATTCGACCATTCACTTCCGTAGGGTACACAAAGAAGTTTACTCCTGCAATTTTGCTATAAATGTAATTTACGTCTGCCGTTGGATTGTATTTTTTTGCTTCCGCTTCTTCACTTGGAGTCAATAGCGTATCACCACTACCTTCTTCTGCTCCTTCACCACTTGAAGCGGTTTCATCTTCTTTCTTGGCTTTTACTTTATTCAAAATTGCTCTACCAACAAAAAATAAACCTGCCGTAATTAGCAAAATGCTTGCGCCCGTAATTAATGTTTTTTTAGTTGAATCAGTCATATTAAAACTTTTTTAAGTTGCGTAAATAAGCATCAATAGTAACCCAATTTTCACTTTCAAGAAAACTATCCAAATACGCATATAAATTACGATTGTAGGTCTTTTCAAAGTTGTAAGCAATGTAACTAACATTTACCAAAGAACCTGCACCCGTAATAGCACTAACGGCTTGGTCTTCTTTATCTGAAAGACCAAAATTTCCGCCCCATTTAGCGTTCCAAATATTCAATGCCGATGTATTTGCTTTGGCACTTGAAATGGTAACTTTCGTTGGGTTATCTTTATAAAGCAAATCGCTTAAAACTTGCTCCTTTTGAATATTTTCTTTATCGTCATCCGCTTCTCTATCGGTAGCATCTTTAGTTATTCCTAATTGATTCAAAATAGGCTTAATGATGCCAAAATAGGCAACACCTAAAACGGCAACTGCTACTACTCCATAAACTATGTATTGAGCCGTAGTACCCGAATCGGTTTTTACATTTATATTTGGTGTAGCCATTATCTATGGTTTTTTACAAACTTATCTAACTTCTCAAATCTCCTCTTATTAGGTTCGGAGGGAGCAGTTTTAAAAACACTCAAGAACACATTGTAAATGTCAATCTTTGGATAACCTAACTTCAAATAAATATTCAGTCCATTAAGGTCTGCTTCGATTTCATTTGAAGGGTTTCTATTGAGATAAAAATGCGAATACTCGTGTAGCAAAATAGCCATACGCATAGGTATGGTCATTGCTCTAAATTGTTCCGCACTTACTTCTATCCTTCCATTTACTTGCGAAATTCTCGCAGGTGTTTTTAGAACTAATCCGTTGACGTTCCTAATTTGGTCAAAATAGTCAATTCTATATTTCCCGTTGTTACTCATATACACATCGCCTTGAGGTGACGATGATAAGTAACCACACTCATCTGAAAATTCTTGTGCGAACTTCACAAACGATTGTGTCTTTTTGCTAAAATTATAGCGAGGCACTTTGTATGGCGCAGGCTTAACTTCAGTAACTCTAAAAGACGAATCATTACGAATCATCCCGTTATTGTCATTAAAGACCATTACAACCGCCTCCATCGGTGCTTGTGGCATCAAAACCACAAACTCTTCTTTGCCATCCACAAAACCATACCTTTTGGTATAGTAAGTGTTTTTTCTATTGGCATCCCTCACTTGAATCCATATCTTTTCCTTGAATTTAGTTTCAATAACTATCTTCAGTTTAGTTGGTTGTTCATTAAGGGTTACTTTTGTTACCATCCGTTCTTATTCAGCACTTGTTCGTGTCAAACCATAAATAACAAGAGCCAAACCTACAAAACCAAGAAGATTTACCATTCCTAATTTTGTTTTAGCATCTTGAGTTGTAGTTTTTCTACTTGAGTTATTACTTTCAACTACTTCGTTTTCTGATTCAATCAAGTTGTACATCTTTTCGTGATTTTGAAGAATACCCTTTTGTTGAGTTTCTTTCAACCACTCTTTGAATGGCAACGTAGTTTTGCTTTGCTTGTATAGTTGGTTTGCGCTAATCATTTTAACTTGCTTTGAAAATAAATCTTCCCAATATAATTCCTAATAATCCACTTACAACAAGGTTTTTTCTCGTTGCTATTCCGATAAGTAAACCAATTCCACCACCAAGTAAAGCACCTTTGGTGTTATCTTCCATTTTGGTTTTTACTTCAGAAACAATGCTATCAGCACCCAAAGAATTTATCTTTCGAGCGTTTTTTCGCAATATTTTCTTATCGGTAGTATTCATAAGTTATTATTTTTTTCTTGTAGCAAAGTAGGCAATAGCACCTACGATTGCAATAGCACCTACGATTGCTAATCCTTTGTTTCTTTCAAACCAAGTTGGTTCATAATCATTTCCCGAAGGTGGTAATTGTCCACCCGTTGTAGGGATTTGTCCACCTGCTTGAAGGCTATTGTAAACGCTTGTACCTACTTGACCGATTGTTTCACGATTTTTACTAAACCAATCTTTGAATTTATTCCATCCACTTGGTTCGGTAGTAGATTTTGTTTGACCTGCTTTTTCTTCATTACGTTTTTTGAAGAAATCACCAATCCCTTTTAACCAACCACCTTTTTCAGTTCCTTGAAGTTGTTGAGTACCTTGAGCAAGACCTTGAAGACCTGCCGAACCACTTAAAGTCGGTAGTGGTGCTAAAGGGTCATCACCATTGGCATTTAAAAAGTTCATATTTTGAGCATTCAAAGTAATCAAAACTGCCAAGTTTTCACTCAACTTACGATTACGCTTGTTCGCTACAATTAAACGAACTAAATCCTTACGAGAAGGCTTACGAGGTACACGCACACCTGCATCTTTCAACGCACTTGCAACCGCTTGGGGTTCGTTTCGAACTACTTTTCCTAATTCACCTAAAACAATAGCATTACGGCTACTGCCATTAGCGTTTGAATAAGTATCTACAAAATTATATTTGTGGTAAATCATTTTTTCATAATTAATGCGATTCCTACTAAAATAAACCCACCAAAAATCATCATTTTGGCAAGGTTAATTTGTTCCGCTTGACTATCGGAAATATTGGAATTGCCGTTAGCATTGGAGAAATTCTCTTTCTTTTCAACTGATTTGCTTTTTTTGCAATCACAAACCATTGTGACAAGTTCTTTGTCGGGATGAATCTCGGCTAATTTAAGTAAGCCACGTTCACCATTTTTGTTTACATAATCCTTCAACTGACCTTCTAATTCTTCGGGAGAATTAGGTCGTTTGTAATTACCTCCTTCTTTGCTCAATAAGTCATAAGCATCTGAAGGGCAATTATTTGCGTAATATTCGTAAATCGTTATCTTTTTCATATCGCTTTTAAAAAAGAAAGGGTTAGCCAAAATAAATCGCCAACCCTTTCGAATGAAAGACACCTTTTTATTTAGGTGGACAAACCGAAAAGGTTTATCTAATACAATGTTGCTTTAAGCAGACTTTGATTAACGACCACGTAAAGCGTTTACCGCTTTAGATGATAGAACAACTTTATCAGACTTAACGATGTTTGGATTACCATATCCTGCAACTGCACGCTGACCCGTAAGTGTACGAGAAATTGATGAAGTTTCGGCAGGGTAGAAGTAAATCTTCGCAGTCGCACTTGCCAACAAACGGCTCAATACTACTGACGTAAATCCATCAATTTTATATGTGAATTTAACGGCAATAATAGTTGATTGTTGCTGATAAGGGTCAATGGTAGGTACGAGGGTCTTTTGACTTTCGTTACCATTAACATCTTGCTGAATAAGAGTCAAAGTTTCAAGAACTTGGTTAGCAGTAGATGACTGAAGGTAAGTTAAACCAACTACAAACGGCTTGTTCATAGATTGGTAGAGGAACTGACCATAAGTGATTCCACTAATACCCATAGTAATGGAAATTGCGGCAGAGTTTTGGTAGTTCGGAGAAGTGAACGCCAAAGTGTTATACGCACCCAAGATTGTTACGGGGAATGCCGTAGCAGTATTGGTGTTAGTAATTACAACGATGTATGGTTGTGAAGTTGGTGCGGAAATCGCTCCACCCATATCTCCATCAGCAGAATACATATCGTCATCTCCATAGAAACCATCAAACTCATCATCACCCGTGAATGATAACTCGTCATCGAAACCTCCATAGTTGAAGAAGTTTTCGTTAGCCTCGTCTTGTGCTTGTGCAAAATAATCACGTAGATTCATTTTGTTGACTTTTTTTCTTTTGTTAATAAATACTTTAATTCCTTTTTTGAGGCGTTAAGTAGCCTCACACTACCTTTTGCTGTTTTCTTGTGGTTCTTTTCAAAAAGAAGATTACTCGGCAGTAGAAGTAGGCAACAAGCGGTCTTTGATAAGACCTGCAACGATGATTCCTACAACAACTGCACCTGCAGTCCACAACATTCCTTTAACATTTGAGTTCATTTGTTATGAATTAAATGGTTAATAATTAATTTTTATCCACCTCCGCAAAGAGGTAAACTTCGATAACAAATATAGATACCTTTAATCTTGTTTATTTTTTAATATAAAAGTGAAAAAGGTTGCAAAAACAAAAAACCCCTTGTAAATACAAGAGGTTTCGAGTTGTAAAATAAGTGAATAATTAATTATCGCTTCAAGTACATTTGTTGCAATTCCTTCTTTACATAGGCAGTTGCCGTTGAAGAATTATATACTTTTTTGCCTTTAGAGTCCGTATGGTTAAGCAAAGGCTTGACTTTAGTGCGATAATGAAGTGCGATATACTCATCTAAAGCCTCATCAATCATCTTTTGAGAATAGTTTCCATAAATCTTTTCGTG
>Ga0208022_1000096_pt1 | contig 35679 bp, 41 predicted proteins | sample ColrivemetaGS747_FD_187622 | JGI IMG/M metagenome (GOLD analysis project Ga0208022, IMG submission 187622) | Estuarine microbial communities from the Columbia River estuary - Freshwater metaG S.747 (SPAdes) (version 2) | ecosystem: Environmental > Aquatic > Marine > Intertidal zone > Estuary ...
GGATGTGAATTGTAACAATACATCTTATTTAGATTATATAACATCCGTATGTGCATTTGCGTTTGAAACTACAAATTTTGAAGAATTTATATTTCCATATCAAAGTTTAAATAGACAATACATAACAGAAAAAACATTAAAAGCAATTTTATATTCTAAAATGGATATTCCATTTATTATGGATATGAACCCCTTTAATTTTGTAGAATTACATGAAATGGGATTTTGGTTTTTAAATTCAGAATTTTTTGATTTTACTAAAACAAAATTCATAGATGAAGCTTCCGAAAATATGAAAAATTCAATATTTAAAAGTATAGAATATATTTTAGAATTATATAAAAATAATAATTCGGATTTAGATAAAATTCATTCGGAATTAAAATTATTATATGGTGATAAAATGCAAAATAATCACAATTTATTTATGGAGTATTTATATAAACCATATAATTGTGAAAAATTAATAAAATTTATATTAAACAATGAATAATTTATTTACATTTGGATGTTCATTTACATATGGAAGCGGATGTTTGCCGGGAGACCCATATGTTTTAAAATATAAAAAAAGTGAAGATGATTTAATATGGCCTGAAATACTTGCTAAAGAATTTAATTTAAAATTATATAATTTTGGAGAACCTGGGAAATCAAATGGTAGAATAATTGATATTATAATAGAAAATTTTGATTTAATACAAAAAGATGATGTTGTAATAATACAAAAAACATTTCCATATAGATTTGAAGCAGCGTTACTTAGAGACACTTTCGACCACTCATTATTTACAATAACACCACGTACTTATAATTTACTATTAAAAGAGGGATATTCCAAAGAAGAAGCCAACGCATTAACTATGGTTTCTGTAATAAACGATAACCTCGCATTTTCTAAAAAAACAAAACGATTATTTAATTTTATAAAAAAATCAATTCTAAATAAAGGAGCACGTATATGTATAATTTGGGATTGGATGGAGTATGAAAATAAGTATCAAATAATACAACAGGTGGATAAAAAAATAAGCGATGCTCACTGGTCTTATGAAGGGCATAAGGTGTTTGCAGAAGAAATTATAAATAATATAAAAAATCAATATGAATAATTTATTTACATTTGGATGCTCATTTACTCATGGTAATGGGTGTTTACCTGATGAAATATATCCCAAATCATATTATAAAAATGAAGATGATTTAATCTGGCCTGAAATAATTGCCAAAGAAATTGGATATAAATTACATAATTATGGATTGGGTGCAATATCAAATGATGTTATATTCGACAATATAATAGAAAGATTTGATGAGGTATCAGAAGGAGATATTATTATTATTCAAAAAACATTTACACATAGATTTGATATAGCTCCAACACGCAAAAGAACTCAACCATATATTAGACAATTTTTAACAGTAACCCCAAATTCACATGAAACCTTAAAGTATGAAGGATATGATGATTCAGAAATAGAAAGCATACTATATAATACTTGGTTGATGGATAGTGAATTAAATGAAATGAGAGCGGATAATAGATTTAATTTTTTAAAAAAATTATTTTTATTAAAAGGTGTAAAAAAATGTATATGTTGGGATGTGGTTAAATACATAGATAAAAATGTATATGAACGAATTCAAGAAGCAACAAATGGTAAAATCGTAGATGCACATTGGTCATATAACGGCCATCGAGATTTTTCTAAAATAATACTTAATAAAATATATCAAGAGCCATTAGAAACGGCATTTAAATCAAAATTAATATAATGGAAAAAAAATTAAAAATCATATGCGATGGGGATAGTTGGGTATTTGGTTCTGAAATAGCTGACCCAGAAATCAGTAAACGATACGATGGTGCAGTACATCCTGGCAAATATGATTGGATGCCTGAAAATGATGAGTTTAGAGTACCAAAAATATTCACAACTCATTTGGCTAAATTAATGGATGCGGAAGTTACTAATTTAGCTTGGCCGGCCGATGATAATGGTACTATTGTAAATAGAACTATAACATATATAAGTTCAAATTATTTAGCAAAGGGAATTCCAACCGATAATCTATTTGTAATAGTTGGATGGTCATCTCCTGAAAGAAATCACTTTTGGTATAAAGATGATAAGATAGATACCAAATTCAGATTGTGGCCACAGGTACAACATTTCGATGCACCACAACAAAAAGAATTTTGGGACTTCTATGTAACATATTTATGGAATGCAGAAGAGTATTTACCGAGATATGTGATGAATGTATTACAATTGCAAAACTTTTGTAATGCACATAATATAAAATGGATGTGTTATAATTCATTTTACCAAACGCCTGGCAGAAACCCAGAAGATTGGAATGATTTGGATGTTAGAAATGAATTGGTTGGATTGAATTTACATGGTTCTCCGCATCAAATATCTACACATAAAGGCAGACACATTTATCAAAATGAGTACGTTTCAGCATGGGATACAGTTGACCCAATTCGTTTTTATAAAAAAGACCAACCTGATAATACATTTAAAAGATTTATGGAAAAATCAAATGTAGAACCAGTTTATTATGGTTGGCACCCATCTCCACAATCGCATATGGTTTGGGCAAAAGAACTTAAAAATTACATAGAAACAAATAATTTATTATAATGGGTAAAATAGTTATATGTGGTGATTCATTCAGTATTGGAATTGGGTGCCACGACTTAAAAAATGAACCATATGGTTCGTTATTAGCAAAAGAGTTAGGTAAAGATATTGTAAATTATTCAAAAGGTTCAAGTACAAATTTATCCATTTTATTGCAAGTAAAATATGCAATTGAAAAAAACCCTGATATAGATTTACTATGTATAGGTGTAACATCGTACAATAGAGTTGATTGGTTTCCTGAAAATGTAGAACCAGTTCATAATCATATTCATTTATCAAATGTAAATTATCATCAATATCCTCCATATGGTAAAGATACATATCCGTATCTTTTAGAAAATCCTATGAAAGATGACCCACAATATAAAGGACAAATGTTTACTGAAAATTACTATGGAGTGGTTGATTATGTTGATAATGTATTAACACAAAAAAGAGGAGCTGGTGATTATTTTACTAAATTTAAAAAAGAATCACCTGAACGTATGAAATTACTTAGAAATTTTTACGCAGAAATGTTTGATGACCAAATACAAAGACAATCGGATATGGGATTGACTGTAATGGCCCATAACTTATTAAAAAGCAAAGGAATAAATCATTTAATACTAACATCCGATGGTGAGTTTACTATGTATGTTCCAAAAGAAAATTTAGTAAACGTAGACTGGTATACATTATCAGAAAAATATCCAGATGATTTAAACACATTACATACATCAGCTGCAGGACAAAAAGTTGCATACGAAACTGTAATAAGAAAAATTAAACAAAATGCTTGGTTCAACTCATAATAGATGTTTTGCATTTGGATGCTCTTTCACCGGTCATATAACTGGCACTTGGGCAGACTATTTAGGTGCAAATTTTAATGAATATTATAACTTCGGAAGAGGTGGTGCATGTAATACCTATATATTAAATAAATTTATAGAAGCAGATACTCTATATAATTTTAATTCTAAAGATGATTATATCGTTATAATGTTTACATCTTTCAGTAGATTTTCATTTTATAATAAATATGGATGGAATTGTCCAGGAAGTGTATTTCATAATCCCGCACATTTCAAAGAATTTGTAAATGAAATGTGGACAGAAGACCAAGGAATTTATAATTCTTGGATTGCAATTAATACTATAAAAAAAATATTAACATTAAAAGGTATTAAACATAAATTATTATTAGGAACAGATGCAATACATAATGATAATGAATTTGATGATACATTGTATAATAGATTATCTCCTAAATTAGAAAAAGAATTTGAAAGTTTATTAGATGAACCACAATCAATGATGTCGTGGCAACGCCAACATTTTAAATATCCAGAAGATTTTTATTATTACGATGATGAAGGGTATACTGATTCACATCCAACCCAACGTATGCATTACACTTATATGAAAGAAAAGTTTCCTGAATTTGATACACCGGAAGCTAATCAACGATATAAATATGCTGAAACTATTTATGTAAAAGGTAATATGAAACTACAAGGTGAATCATTTGTTTCTAAATTTGGCCAAAAATACAATAAAGCATATCATAGTTTAACATTTTAATATGAAACATAAAATTAATTTTGCATTTGATTATGTATTCCCAACATTCATATTACCAAATGCAACTATGACTGAATTGGGAATTATAAACTATATGGCATCAATGCATTCATTGAAAGCTCAAAATGCAACTGCATTTGAACAATATATTTCTTTGGGAGATATGTTTGATGGACAATTAGGAAGTATGCCGAATTCCGCAACGGGGTATTTTTATCAAGCGCAAGTTTATGGTAATGTAATTGACTATACAGAAAACGCATTATATTTGATGCAAAGAAATCCAAATGGATTCATATACCCAATAAAACCAAATGCAGTATTAGGAGAATTTACAGGAATAAACCCAGGTCATTCTAAAAAAATGCAAGGAGAACATTTTTGGAAATTTATTTCTAAAAAAGCAATGGAATCTATTTTACATGGAAAATGTAAAATTTTTATAGATTATTCAATGGAGCCGTTTGTAGATAAAGATACTTATATGGATATACATACTTCTTTAAATGGTAGTGGTATACCAGCTGGTAGTATTATAATGGGAATAAATAGTTTTAATGCTAAAGAATTATATGAAAGTTATTTCCCAGAAAGTGAAAGAAAATTGGCAGTTAGAAATTTACCATTTTGTTTAGACCATAGTTCTTGGTATTATAGTGATTGTATACAAAGAAATAATGGAGTATGTATGACTGAATCTGATTTTTATAATACAAAAGATACAATAAGAGATAACTATTTTTTAATGAAAATTAGAAATGCTAGAGAACACAGATTGGCAGTTTTATATAAAATGGTAAGTAGTGATTTATTAGAATATGGAGATTGGTCATTTTTATCGCCAAACGGATATAATGCAGTATCGGCAGGCCATATAATTGAAAGATATAATCTACAAAATTTACACTTAGGTAGAGTAAAGAATATGTATGATACCGCTCCTCATTTACTAAAGAGTGAGCAAAATACAAAATACGATAAAGTCAATGCTTGGACTGATAATGAATTTAAACCACACATAGATTCGTATTTTGAAATATGCTTTGAAACATTTATACATACCGATTGTAAATCTTTAACTGAAAAGATATTTAAACCATTAATTAATTTTCAACCATTTATATTTGTTGCATTTCCAGGAGCTTTAAAATTATTAAAAGAATTGGGATTTAAAACATTTGAAGGATTTATAGATGAAAGTTATGATTTGGAAACTGATAATTCTATTAGAATTGAATTAATTACCAAAGAAATTAAAAGATTATGTGAGATGAGTAAAGAAGAATTACACAACCGGTATTGGTCTATGGAAGAAATATTGGTACATAATCATAAAACATTATTAAATTATAATAAAACAAAAATATTTGGTGAAGAATTAATTAAAGAATTTAATAATTTCATTTACAAAGTAATATGAAAGATGTAGATTTAATATTATCAAATGATATATTTGTAAATAAATCATATACAAATAAAAAATTAAAAACATTAGCAACCGATGTTTTTAATGATGACTCTATCATATACGATATGAATGAGCATGGATATCGTTCTAACTCATTAAAAGATAAATCCGATTTCAATATATTAACATTGGGTTGTTCTTGGACTATGGGAATTGGTGTTAAAAATGAAAGTATCTGGCCAACTCAATTGGTAAATAGAATTGGAAAAGGAACTTTATTTAATTATGGAAACTATGGAGTATCTACTTCATTTATAGCAAAAACTTTTTATAAATTTGTTTCATCTCAATTTACTCCGGATGTTGTATTCATAATGTGGCCTGGATTTAGTAGACGAGATTATATGAAAGAAGATGGTTCGTTTAAAAAAGTAGGAGGATTTAGGCCGGCACATTCTAAAGATATAGTTTGGAAAAATGATGATGAAGATTTATTATTTATTCAATTAAGAAACGATTATCAGGATTTAATGATATTTTGGGAAGCATATACATTAGTAGAAACAATTGCAAAACTATATGATATAAAAGTATATCACACTATTGCGGGATATTACTACGACGTATTTAAAGAATTACAACCATATTTAAAATTTACCATAAATCCAAATACATTTTTTGAACCAAACGATTGTTATAAAAACGATGCATTGGCTAGAGATTGTGAACATCCGGGTAAAAACTGGCATATTCAATTTGCTAATTCATTTTATAAGTTTGTAAAAGATAAGTTATGAGAATAGCATTTTTAATAAGTGGCATGTATAGGGAGTTTGATTTTATAGCAAAATCTTTAGAAACACAAAATCTTACAAAATACGATTTTTATATGTCTACTTGGAGTAGTTCAAATCAAAAATATAAAGATTCCGAATTGTATAAAAAATTTGTTGTAAACCCAAATATGATTACGGGTTGTATACCAAATTGTGTTTATGAAATTTTAGATGAATTGGAGCTATTTCCAGAAGAAACTCCAAATTCAAATAAAATGATATTTCATTGGAAAAATTGTTTTAAATTAATGATAGATTCTGGCAAAAAATATGATTTAATATGTTTAATTAGAACCGATTTATCTTTTGAAACATTTGCCAGAGGATATACTTTGAGTGATTCTTTAACCGATATAGATGATTGGGAGTTTGATAAAAATACATTATATTCAAACGAATTATTACGAATTCGTAAAATAAATAATTCCAAAAAAAGTTTAACATATGTCGCAGATGATTTATTTTTTTGCGGTAGTAGAAAAATAATGAAAAAATTTATCAATGGATTACCAGACCCATTTACAAAATACGAATGGATTCCACACGTTACTTTGGGAAATTATTTATTTAAAAATGGATTAATCACAAATGATATACACCCATTTCATAATTGCCATGTAATTCGACCTAAATTAGAACAATTACTTTAAATAGTATAATTCAGGATATTCTACAATTACACTTATTCCACCCAATTCATATGCATTTTTATAGGTAGATTCAATATCATTATGATTTACTAAATCATAAAATTGAATATTAGGACAAAGAGATTTAAACTCTTCAAAGTAATTTCCCCTATGCTGATGTCCTGGGTCCAGAGGTTTATCACTACCTTTACCAACTCGTATAATCATATTAGGTTTCCAAGCACCCAAAGTCATCAAACCAATTTTATCAACGTGGTTTACTAATTGATTCGTTGCACATATTAAAAAATCCCAACGAGGATAAAATGTTATAACAAATTTATTAGCCATAGCCATCCCTAAACTAATTCCCATTTGAGACTCCTCCATTACAGGTAGCTCATATAGTTTATTAGTTGGTACATTTAAAATCGTTGTACTCATCGGATTTCCTTGCCATTTGACTTGTTGACCTACAAATATTGTATTTTGTTTTTCTCCTAAATAATCCATTGAATTTATCAATGCATCTTTATATGGAGTATATTCCGGTGTGCTCATATTATCTATTTAAAAACTTTCTACCTAATTTAATTTTATTTCTCCAATATTCTAATAAATCATCCATCGTTTTTTCAAATGGAATTTCCACATCCCAACCCGTATGAGTTTTGAATTTATTAGTGTTGGGTATTTGCAAATCAGCATCAATAGGTCGTAACCTATCAATATCTACAACTATTTCTATATTTTTTATTGTGGATTTACTCAATAAGTAATTTAACATATCGGCTATCTTACAAGTATATGTGCCACCAATATTATAGTATTGACCTCCAATTGGATTGATTGTTACTAACATATAATATGCTTTAACTGCATCTCTTACATCGGCATAAGTTCTAAGTGATTCTAAATTTCCAACATATATTTTAGGTTCTTGCATTCCGGCTTCAATCATTGCAATTTGTTTAGCAAATGTTGATTCAGAAAATACATCACCCCTTCTTGGACCAGTATGTGTAAACATTCTCGTTGTCATCACACACATATTAAATGCTTCTGCGTAATATCTACCAATTAAATCCGTACCAACTTTAGAAATAGCATATGGGGAAGCTGGATGAAATCCACACTCCTCATCTATTGGTAATTTATCTTTGGGAACTTTACCAAATACTTCCGATGAAGAACAAATATGAATTATAGAATCTTTATAATCGGAATTCTTTAATGCTTCTAATAAATTGGTTGTACCTAATATATTAGTATTCAATGTTTCATTTGGTGCAGTAAAGCTTGTTTGAGGGTATGATTGCGCAGCTAAATGAAATACATAGTTTGGTTTTGAAATAGTTACAGCATTAATCATAGATGCTAAATCATTCAAATCGCCATATATCAATTGAATTCTATCTTTTTTATTAATTTTATCAGATAGATGTTCTATATTTTCTAAGTTATCATTCCAACGGCAGAATCCATAGATTTTCCAGTCCGTATTTTCTAATAGAAAATCAGCTAAATGAGAACCAACCATCCCTGCTATACCTGTAATTAAAACACTATCCATTTTCCTGTTCCGTAGTGCGGCCACTTTTTTTCATATGAATACCAAATAACATCCGTTGGAATATCTCTTTTTACTCCATTCCAGGTTTCATCGGTTGGTGTATTAGTCGAAACCCCATTATCTTCTACAACAAATTGAATTGGCAAATTATAACGTTGAGCGTATTTATGCATCTCATAAAATCCCCCCGTTTCAAATGCCATATCACCTATAAAGCACCAAACTTTATCTGATTTATTTTCTAATTTATTAACCATTGCAACTCCAACTGCGATTGGTATAATTGCACCAACTATTGCTGATGAATAGAATTTTTGTTCTTTATTTACAATAGTAATGCTCCTACCTGCTAATATTTCTTCTTCTAACCAAACCGGACAAATTCCTTTGATTAAAGCGTGATAGTGAGAACGCCAAGTTGAAAATACCCAATCAGTTGGAGCTATTCTTTTTCCTATTTCAATTAATTCATTTTCATTACCACCACTAAGATGCACCGGCCCTTGTATTTTGCCGGCTTCCCAATGGTCTGCTATTAATCTTTCAAATTTTATTAAATCATCCTTTGTATATTGAGCTTCTCTTACAATTGGATGTGTTTTTAAATAATTCATCATTTGTCTTTCGTTTGAAGTATTGGATTAGTCGAAGGCCATTCAATTTGATATTCCGGGTCATTCCATTTAACAACTTTATGTTCTGGTGAATCAACGTATTTACCATCGTATATCATTGTATAATGAAACATACAATCGGTTAATGCGTAATGACCATTTACAAATCCTGGTGGAACTAACACTTGATTACGAGTTCGTTCGGATATGATAAAAGATTCCCACTCTCCGAAAGTAGGACTATTTTCTCTCACATCTAATACTACCAAATAAATATCACCCACCACTGCTTGTACCAATTTCCAAGTCTTATTATCCCCATGCAATCCTCTCAATACACCTTTGTATGAACGTGAAAATCTACTATGAATAGAAAGTTCTTCCTTATCATAGTGAATTTGATTCATCACCGGATGTTCTTCTGAATGAAATGTTGTAAATATCTCACCTCTATATTCTCTAAATACAGATGGTTGATATGATGGAACTTCAAATCCAAATTTTTTAGATGGTGTTACTACGAACTCATCCCACTTATTATAACTCATTATATAAACTTTTAAATAAATATACAATTCATAAATAATTTTATACTTATTGTAGAATATACATTCAATTACAAAAAATTAATATTATGATAGGATTAATCGAAGATGGAAAAAAAGTTCCATTTATTTCATTAGAAAAATTTATTGATGAAGTTAAATTACAAGCTGCATTAGAAGAAATGCAAGCTTATAAAGTTAAGCAAGATACCGAAGGAGCCGAAGTGTTTGTTGGGTATAATGGATTTGATTGGAATACTGACGATTCATTTCAGCAAAGACAAAAAGAAGTATTACCATTAACAATGGAATATATCAAATTATTTTGTAAAGATAGTGTACCATTTAATATCAGATATTCTCCTGCTGATGTAAATATTGTATTATTACACCAAGATTGGCAACCTAACTTAGAAAAATTAACTGCTGTAAATTCTTTACCATTAAATTACAAAGAATTATTAGATGGCGGCTCAATTCATAATATATTGCTTGAAAAGGAAGGATTTAAAATTGTTCAAAAAGAAGAAGAAGTAAATCCAATTTATAATGGATTAGATTTAGATTTTGAAGCAGTTATCAAAACTGAACAAGGTGATAACTATGATGAATATATTAAAAATACTTACAAATTACATTTAATTATATCACCTGAAAAATCATTATTCATTTATGATAACGTAGATGATACGATTCATAATATTGATTGTAGAGCAACTGTATTCAATGCTAGAGATTACCATGATTCACCGGCAAATAGCCACGGAATTAGTATCCAATTTCCAATGAACCCATTTGAACTTAACAATGATGTAAAATCTCATTGTGGAATAGATGTTCCAATGATATAATAGACTTATTTATTTAAAAAATTACCCACCTAATAAGTGGGTATTTTTTTGTATAATATATTTGGAAAATTGTAAAAAATGTTGTATATTTATAGGATATGAAAATAGCTGTATGTTTTAGCGGACAAATACGAACAGGAATTGAAAATCATCCAAATATTAAAGAATTTTTTGGAAAGTTGTATAATGAATGTGATTTTTTTATACATACGTGGAATTTTTCTGAATATAAAACATACAATGGTTCTAATATTTCAAAAAAACCAACAATTGAACCAATCGAAAAATTCGAACAAATAAAAAAATTATATTCACCCAAAAAAATAATAGTCGATATTAAGCACATTGCATATGAAACAGCAGAAAAATATGGAATACAGCCACTGTGGTATTCATTTTGGAAAAGTATTGAATTAAAAAAACAATATGAAATAGAAAATAATTTTAAATACGATTATGTTATTAAATTGAGACCAGATTTAGTATTAAACTATAATACCTATGATGATTTAATAAAAGAAATAAATACAACACATGATAATGAATTTAAAATTATAGGTTGGGATGGATTTGATGTACCCAAAAATACACAATTAGCAACAGATGTATTTTTTATTTCAAAATCAAATGAAATGGATATTGCCGCTGACTATTTTTGGTCTCTTATGAAGTATTATGATAATAGTAATTACACGAATCTACCATCTTATTTAGAAGAATATAATATAAAGCCAATAAAATCTACATATGTTGATAGATTTCTTCTTTTACGTGAAATTTTTGTAGAAAATGGTGTTCTTAATTTAAATATGCTAGATATGTTAACAAAAATTGAAGAATTAGAAATATATTATTTCAATACACCCGCTTTGCCGAATGTAGAATATTTTATAAACGACCTTTTAATACAAATTGAAAAAAGAAAAATCGTATTAGATATGAATAAAAAATACTATTTAGAAGATTTACTATAATTATATTAAATAAGTTACACATATGAAAACAATAATAAAACCTTGGGGAAAAGAAGAGTGGTTAGAATTAAACGATGCATATTGTTATAAACGAATATACATCAATGCCGGTTACAAAACCTCATACCAATATCATAATTTTAAAAGAGAAACAAACTTCATTATATCAGGAGAAGCTGAAATTTGGTTAGAAAACGATGAAGGTGTGGTTGAAAAGAAAATTATGAAAGCCGGTGAATATTTCAATGTTACACCTCCTAAGAAACATAGAGTTATTGCGTTAACGGATATTATCTTACAAGAAGTATCAACTCCCGAAGTAGATGATGTTATTAGAATTGATGATGAATTTGCAAGAGCAAATGGTAAGATAGAAGGTGAACACCAAACACCTGCTGTATTAATATTAGCAGCTGGATTAGGAACACGATTAGGAAATTTAACCAAAGAAATCAATAAGGCTCTATTACCAATTAATAATCGTGCAATTATTTCACATATAATTGATAAATTTCCAAAAGAATATGAATTTATTATAGCAATTGGTTATAAGGGAGATTCAATCAGAGAATATTGTGAATTAGCATTTCCAACACATAAATTTACATTTGTAGAAATTGATAATGTAGATGGATATGCTTCCGGTCCAGGTTATTCGGCATTACAATGTAAATCGTATTTACAAAGACCATTTTATATAGCAACTTGTGATTGTTTAATAGATTCACCAATGCCGCACTTAGATGGTAATTGGTTGGGCATACAACCTACATCATATCCTGAAAAATATTCAACTGTACAATTAAGTGGAAATGATATCATTGGTTATTCTAATAAAAATGAGAATGGATATGATATGGCATTTATAGGACTGGCCGGAATATGGGATTATGGGGTGTTTTGGACGCAATTAGAAGATAATATTGTAGAAGGTGAAATAGTATCGGCATTTAAAATTCCATCAAACTACCCTACCTTTAAAGCAAAAAAACTGAAATGGTTAGATACTGGAAATTTAGATGATTTGAACAAAACTAAAGAATATTTAAATGATAAACCACTTTCTTTACAAAAGGATAATTCGGAAATAACCTATAAAGAAAGTAATACGTTTATAAAATTTACACCAAATAATTCGGTTTTAAATAATAGAATTATTAGAGCTGAAAAATTAGAAAATAAAATACCTGATAATTTTAAATATACCAATAATTTCATATCATATAAATGGCAAGAGGGAAATACCTTATATGAAATTGATATGTTTGAAATATATACTAAATTTTTAGAAGAACTTAAATCTAATATATCAATACAAATACCAAATTCAGTAGAACATATTAACAAATTTTATGTAGATAAAACAAATGAACGTTTGAATTTATTTATAGATAAAACTAATATAAGTTACTATGTAGAAAGTCATAATATAAATGGTATAGATTATCCATCTATGGAATCTATATTTTCTAAAATAGATTTTAAACAATTTAATACAAATCCATTCTATACAGCATTTCATGGTGATTTACAATTTGATAATATTGTATATAATTTAGGACAAAAGAAATTTACATATATTGATTGGAGAGAATCATTTGGTGGATATACATTGGGTGGTGATATTTATTATGACTTGGCAAAGATGTATGGTGGATGTATTATACCATATGATAAAATGAAAAATGAGGATAACGTCGCATTTGTTCAAGGTGATTATTCTATAAAATATTGTTATGATGTATCCGAAGATTTAACAAAATTCAAAGATGTGTACGAAAAATGGATAATAGATAATGGATTCGATTTAAACAAAGTTAAATTACTAACTGCCATTATATTTTTAAATATGTCACCATTACATGACGGTAAATTCGGAAATATGTTATGGTTCAAATCAATAGAAATGTTATATGATTGTAATAAATAGAGATACCAAAATATATGGGTCTTTAAGTGAAAATGCCGGTAGTATGGGATGTAAATTCTTTAATACTGCATTTGAAAGACATGGTATAAATTCAGTATACAAATCATTTTCAGTAAATAATATATCAAAAGCACTTATATCTGCACAATTCTTAGGATTTTCTGGGTGTGCTATATCAATGCCATTTAAAGTTACCGCATTTAGTTTAATGGATGAAGTGGATGATGCAGCCAAAAAAGTAGGTAATATTAATACTGTTTTAATGACTTCGGATAAAATGATTGGATACAATACCGATTATTATGCTGCATTAAAACTTATAAATCATTATAACAAAGGATTCGATACTTTATATGTTTTAGGAAATGGTGGATTGGCGGCATCGGTAAAAGTGGCTGCTAGTGAATTAGGATTAAATGTTGAAAATATTGTTAGAGATAATTGGGATACTCTATATACTTTAAAAAATAAATTTATTTTCAATTGTACCCCCCTTACAATAATACCTGATTTGACAAATACATATGTAGATTGTTTAGTTGAAAGTGAAAGTGGAAGTATATTACACAAAGAGCAAGCTAAACATCAATTTAAAATATACACAGGAATAGATTATGAAAACACCTAAATACTTTATCTGCCCAATGTCTAAACAAATTGTAGATTCTGTATTAGAATTACAATCTGATAGATTTGGATTATTACCAACACGAAGGCAAATTGATTTTGATGGTGGATATGTGAATGGGTGGGATACTGCTACATTTCACAAATACGTCAAAAGTAAAAGTAATATTATTTTAGAAAGAGACCATTCAGGACCAAATCAAGGAAAAATTGAAGATGATGGGTTTCTATCATATGTTAATGACGCAAAATATTTTGATATAATTCATATAGACCCTTGGAAAGTTACGGGAAATAATAAAAAAATAGGTATAGCTCAAACATTTGATATTATGAATTATTTGTATCATATAAACCCTAATTTAAAATATGAAATATTAACCGAAGAAGCAATAATTCGTATTGAAGATTTTGAATTAAATAATATATTAACATTTTTAAATGATAATTTAAAAGAAGAAATATTTTCTAATATAGAATTTGTTGTAATACAATCAGGTGTTGGATTAGACTTAGTTAATATGAAAAATTCAGGCCAATTTAATTTACAAAGATTAAAATCTATGGTTAAAATTTGTAAACAATTTGATAAAAAAACCAAAGAGCATAATGGTGATTATTTAACTAATGAAGAATTGGAACTTAGATTTGATAATGGTGTTGATAGTTTAAATATAGGGCCTGAAATTGCACAAATACAAACATTGACTTATTTAGAACATATGAATGAAACTCAAATTAATGAATTTTATCAAATATGTTTTGATTCTAAAAAATGGGAAAAATGGGTTAAGAGTGATTTTGATATAAATGATAAACATAAATTAATACAGGTATGCGGCCACTATTGTTATAATTCATACGAATTACCAAATATTGATTCAATTATAAAGCAAAATATACAAAATAAATTAAATAGTTTACCATAATGAGTAAGAAAAAAATAGCCGTTCTAATTGGTGGTGAATATCGATATTTGGATGTTGCTATTGAATCTTGGAAGGGTATTATTAATTATGGTTGTGATTTTTATGTTAGTACGTGGGATACTACCAAACCAAAAGACAAGTATGGTATTTTACAAAATAATATAGAAATTACTAAAAATATGATTACCGATTTGATACCAACCGCAATCGTATCATTATTAGATAATACGGAACGTGAATTATTGCATAATATATCATTACATAATACAATAAAACAATTATATCATTGGAAAAATTTAATTAAAATTATAGATGATAAAGTTTATGATATTTTAATCGTAACTAGACCCGATATTTTTTTAAATAATACATTATTTAATTTTAATATTTTATTTGATGCCATAGACAACGATAAGTTATACAGCACAACATTTATACCCTCTAGAAAAGTTAAAGAATTTAATAATAATGTATTTAATGATTGCTTTTTTTTAGGATACCAAAATGTAGTTAAAAAATTTATAAATAAGATTGATATAGAAAATAAAGATGCTCATAAAACACATACCTATTTAAGAGATGTGTGTCAATCTATTGGTATAGGAGTTCAATCGATTACTAACAATTTTGGTCCTGAAAGTAACTTATTTGCAATCGTTAGACCAACCATAGATGATGTACATCCAATCCATTATAATTTTGAAGGAGTTAAAACTGCCCATAACTATTCTGATATCATAAACAAAAATATACCTAATAAAATAATTTAAATGGAATTAAAATCAAAAAAAATATTAGCATTTGATTTGGATGATACACTATGTTTTCGTCCAAAAGAAAAAGAATCATTGGGAATAGATAAATACAAATATTGTGAACCAATACAAGAAATGATAGATTTATCAAACTCTTTATACGATAAAGGACACACAATATATATTTATACTGCAAGAGGTATGCATACATTGAATGGAGATGTTAAAGAAATCTACGCAAAGTTATACGATATAACATTGAATAGTTTGGAGAAGTGGGGTGTAAAACATAACGGATTATATATGGGTAAAATACATTATGATTTACTTATAGATGATAAAGCAATGGGATTAGATGAAGCAAAAATAAAATTAAAATCATTATTATGAAAAAATGGCCAATAATATCATTCTTTGTAAAATTATACGAAGAAAGAAAAAGAAAACAAAGATTTAAGAAAAAATTAGAAGAACTTAAAAAAAGAGACCCATTTGTGTACAAAAATTTCTAATCTAAAATAATTAGGATATTTATAGGTATGAATTTAAAAGAAATGAAATTTAACGAAGAATTTCCAGGAGGAATTGGAATAGGATTAACATTACCAGGTGGATACATCAATGGTGCAACAACTGAATCTGTTTCAAAAATATTAACTAAGGTAGATGAAGATGAAATATTTGAAGAATTTTTAGATGAATATTTTAGTATATCAGAAGAAACGACAACCAATATGTCCGAAACGAAGCAACAATCTATTAATGACTTTGTAGAGTATGTTAGTAAACGATTAAATTTAAAAGAAATTCCAAAGATTAATCTAATGGATGGTAATGATTTTGGAAATATAAAATCATCTTTAGGTGGATATAATCCTGAAACAAAAGAAATAGTAGTTGCAACCGAAGGAAGATTGACTGCGGATATACTTAGAACTATTGCACATGAAATGGTTCATAGAAAGCAAGACGAATTGGGATTTATTAAAGATTCTGAAAAAGATGGTGCAGATGGTTCTCCAATAGAAAACCAAGCACATGCGGTTGCAGGTATTTTAATGAGAGAATATGGTAGAATTAATAAACAAATATATAATGAGAATTTGGATGAAATGGGCAGTAACGATGTTCATTTCAAAAACATAATTAACAAATATCGTTCTTCTCAATTCGTTAAGAGAATAAATGCATATTTGTTTGGCAATCCAAGTAAAGGAACTGCAGACAAAGTTGCAAGAGAACTTCGTAATATGGATTATAAAGAAATTACTCAAATGGAAAAGGAATTAAATTTAATTTCTTTACATGAAGAATTATTAACCGAAGGTGGTGCAGCAGGGCATTTGGCACACCCATTTGAAGATGAAGATTTGACTTTTAATGATATGAGAGAAATGATTAACAGAGGACTTATTGGTGGATTGGATAAAGAAGCACCTGTTAGTGAAAAGTTAGACGGACAAAACATTGCATTTAGTGTTAGAGATGGTAAAGTCGTATTTGGTAGAAACAAAGGACATGTAAGAGATAGAGGAGCAAATGCATTAGACGTAAAAGGAATATATAATCAGTTTAAGGGTAGAGGTGGAATTGAAACCGCATTTGTCGGAGCAGCTGAAGATTTACAATCGGCAGTTAAAAAACTATCACCACAACAAGTTAAAAAAATGTTTGGTAATGGTTCTAAATTTATGAGTTTAGAAATTATACTTCCTGAAACTCAAAATGTAATACCGTATGGAAGAAGTGTATTAGTTATGCACGGAACAATTACTTACGATAAAAACGGAGAACAAATAGAACGTTCAACCGAAGATGGTAAGGAATTTGCAGAAGCAGTTCAAAAAGTAGGAGCTGATAGACAAAAAACGTTTGGTATAGAAGGCCCCAAAACGATAGCATTTAGTGATGCAGAAACAAAAGAATATGCACAAAAAGCAAAAGAGTTTAATTCAATATTAACTGCAACTGCAGGCAAATTTGGTTTATCCAACAAAGCAAAATTAGGAGACTATCGTAGAGCATGGTGGATGAATGAAATAAATAACCAAGAAAAAAAATTGGGTATTAAATTTTCTCCATCACAAAAGAAAGGTTTAGTTAGTAGATTTGCAGATGGTGACAAATCATTTGGAGTAAAAAACTTTGAAGAAGATGCACAAAGAAATTGGTTTAGAGATTTTGAAACAAACCAATTAGCAAAAGCACAAAAACAAATGATTAAACCAATTGAGTATGTGTTTTTAAATGCAGGTGCACAATCATTAAAAAGAGTAACCAATTTCTTATCATCTAATAATCCAGGAGCAGCAAATGCTTTAAGAAAAGAAACATTACAATCTATAAAAGGAATTAAAGATAGTAAAGACCCGGATAAGATTGCAAAATTACAAGTTGAATTGGAAAGATTGGAAACTATCGGTATGGATAAAATTGTTCCATCCGAAGGTGTAGTATTTCAATATAATGGAAAGCCATATAAATTTACAGGTTTATTTGCACCCATAAATCAAATTCAAGGAACTTTTAAATTTGACAAACCAAAAAAGAAAGAAGCTGCACCAGTTGAAAAAGAACAACCAAAAGAAGAAGATAATAAAGATATAATCGCAGTATTTAGTGGACGTTTTCAACCATTCCATGCAGGACATTATAGTATTTACAAATCATTGGTTGATAAGTTTGGTGCTAAAAATGTTTACATAGCATCATCTAATGCACAAGACCCAATTAAATCCCCATTCCCATTTAAGGATAAGAAAGATATTATGAGTAAAATGTTTGGTATTCCATCAAACAAAATAGTAAGAGTAAAAAATCCATATGCACCTGTTGAGATTTTAGATAAATTTGAACCAGATACAAAATATGTAACGGCTGTATCTCAAAAAGATGCAGAAAGATTAGAAAGAGGTGGTGAATATTTTAAAAATTTTGACAAAGTTCCTGCAAATAAAAGAAAAGGATATGGTGATGCCGGATACTTTATAGTTGCGCCTGAAATGCAATTAAAAGTAAATCGTAAGAACATTAGTGGAACACAATTGAGAGCAACCTTTGGTAGTGATATATTGAGTGTGCCGGAAAAGAAAAAAATATTTACACAAGTATATCCTAAGTTTGATAGTGACATATTTACAAAAATAGTTGCAACAACTAAAAAAGCTGAAAAAGCAAAATTAGGTAATAAACAAACAAAGATAAAACAAACAACGACTTCAAAATCAAAAATAGGAACAACCGATAAGTTAAAATCAAAACTTAAATCATTAGACCCAAAAATTCAAAAAAGAGTTCAAAGGGTACTACAAACTAAAATAAAAAATCCAATAACAGGTAATACAATTTTAGTTAAATCGGCCCTAAAATATGATGATAAAGAAGCCGTTAAAAAAACAGCAGTATCATTAGTAAAACAAGCAATGAAAACCAAATAATTTATTTTTGAATAAATTGAATATGTATATAAAACAGTTATAGTATGGCAAAAAGAAAAAGTTTTGATGAGAAATCAAAGGGGATGCACAAATCTCGTAAACTCATTATTGACACAGTTTTTGGAAGAACCGATAATAATCAAACTCATTTTGGTTATGAAGGTTCGGCCGAAGAAAAAAAAGAAATAGGTGAAAGGTGGGTTGACAAAGATGGTAAAGAGTGGGAACAAAAGGATGGATTTAAAGTTGCAATCACTCAAATGGACGATGTAAGACAATTTTTAGAAAAATTAAATACATGTTCTATTGAAGATTGTAAAACTGACAAATATAGTAATGCAGACAAAAAACTAATTCGCAAAACAGGAATGTGTACATTGTGTCTTACTAAATTTGAACAAGGATTAAAAGTAGATGGGACATATCCGTTTTATGAAGATTATAAAATAACAAGAAACAAACTTGCTTATGTTAGAGAATTAAAAGACAGATATGAAGAAGCGTTGGGTGGTATAAAAAAACAAATGGAAATAATTACCGAAGATGGTAGAACCGAAACTTGGACATGGGATGTCGATATTGAAAAAGTAAAAACGGATTTGAAAAAAGATATTGATGGTGCATATGAAGCCATTGAATTATTAATAGAAAGAAAAAGATTATTAGAAGAAAAATTGGTTGAGTTAAATCATCCAGAATTGATTAAAAAATAAAATATGAAAAAATTATTAAATTTAAAAAACATTGCAATAGCATTATTAATTGTAATAGTAGTTTTCCAACAATGTGGTGGAAATAAAAAAACAACAGGTGAAATTGTTAAAGTAGACGGTAAAAAATATGAACTTATTAAACATGAAATTGATACCATTGAAGTAGTTAAGACTAAGGTAGTCACTAAAAAGGGTGAAGATATTTATCATGAAACAATTAAAGAAGTAATTATTCCTACAATTGTAGATACTCAAGCTTTATTGCAAGATTATTTTGCAAAGAACATTTACAAAGATACATTACAATTACCAGATAGTTTAGGTACAATTGCAATGATTGATACGATTACTCAAAACAAAATATTGGGTAGAACTTTCAACGCAAGTGTTAAACAAAGAACTATTAAAGAAACAACAATTGTAAAAGAATTACCAAAGACTAAACTATTTTATGGTTTTGAAGGTGGATTTAACAAAGCAGATGTTGTATCTCATTTAGGATTTGGTTTTTTACTTAATACAAAGAAAGATAAAATGTTTCATTTAGGATTGGGAGTTGCAAATAGAACAACCGATGGTACTAGTGGAACATTGGCACCTTATATTGGTGGTGGTGTATATTGGAAATTGAAACTTAAAAAATAATGGGAGTTCAAGGGCAACCTAAGAAAACATTAAAAGAAATAATAGCTGAAGAATATCGTAAATGTGCATTAGACCCCATTTACTTTATGAAGAAGTATTGTGTCATTCAGCACCCGGTGAGAGGAAAAATACCCTTTCACCTTTATTCTTTTCAGGAAGATTGTTTAACAGACTTCAAAGATAATCGTTTTAACATTATTCTTAAATCGCGCCAGTTGGGTCTATCGACCTTATCTGCAGGATTTATTTTGTGGAAGATGTTATTCAACCAAGATTATAATGCATTGGTAATCGCAACTAAAGTGACTGTAGCAAAGAACCTGGTGGAGAAGGTGAGAGTTATGCACGACTTACTTCCTGTTTGGTTAAGAGATGGTGGTAGTTCATCGGTAGAAGATAACAAACTTTCCCTTAAATTAAAAAATGGTTCTCAAGTAAAAGCAATCGCAAGTTCTCCAGATGCAGGTCGTTCGGAAGCCTTATCATTGTTAGTTGTGGATGAAGCTGCATTCATTAGAGATATTGATGAAATTTGGTTATCAGCACAATCAACCCTATCAACAGGTGGTTCGGCAATCGTATTATCTACTCCAAATGGTATAGGAAACTGGTTCCATAAAATGTGGGTAGATGGTGAAAGTGGACAAAATGGTTTTAATTGTATTAACTTACATTGGACTGTTCATCCTGAAAGAAATCAAATGTGGAGAGACGAACAAACTCGTATCTTAGGAATTAAAGGTTCTGCACAGGAATGTGATTGTGACTTTGTTGGTTCAGGAGATACTGTAATAGACCCAGCATTACTAACGTGGTACAGAGATACATATGTAATGGACCCGGTAGAAAAAACAGGATTTGATAGAAATTTATGGAAATGGGAATATCCAAATTATAATAAACAATATATGGTGGTTGCCGATGTCGCTAGAGGTGACGGAGCCGACTACTCAACTGCACAAGTTATAGACATCGAAGATAGCTCACAAGTTGCAGAATATAGAGGTATGGTAGAAACGAAAGATTTCGGTAATTTTCTTACATCATTAGCTACCGAATATAATAACGCACTTTTAGTAATTGAAAATTCAAATGTGGGATGGGCATGTATTCAACAAGTAATCGATAGACAATATCCAAATTTATTTTATATGTCTAATGATTTAAAATATGTCGATACCGAAAGACAAATGTCTAACAAATATTATAGAGATGAAAAGCAAATGGTAGCGGGATTTTCAACAACAGCAAAAACTCGTCCACTTATCATATCAGCATTGGATACATATATGAATAATAAAGATATTTTAATTCGTTCCGGTAGACTTATAGATGAAATGTTTACATTTATCTGGAATGGTGGTAGAGCAGAAGCTATGAAAGGATACAATGATGACCTTATTATGGCATTGGCAATTGGACTTTGGGTGCGTAATACGGCACTTCGTTTAAAGCAAGAAGGTATTGATTTAACCAAACAAATGTTAAACTCATCGCAAATAAATAAATACGATGGAGTATATTCTACCGGTTGGAATGTCAAAAACCCATACGAAATGGATTTAGGCAGAGGTGAAAAGGAAAATTTAAATTGGTTAATTGGATAAGTATATATTTATATAATGAAACTATTCTAAATGAACGAAGATTTAAATAAGTGGTTTAAAGAAAAATGGGTAAACATCGGAAAAAAAGTCGATGGCAAACATCCACCATGTGGAACTTCGGGAGAAAAGAAAGGTTATGCAAAATGCGTTCCTGCAGCAAAAGCAGCCGGAATGAGTAAAAAAGAAAAAGAAAGTGCAACTCAAAGAAAAAGAGCTGCACAAAATGATGCAGGTAGAGGTGGTAAAGATAGTGCAGGACAAGGTAAAACACCAATATATGTTTCAACAAAACCAAAAAATGAAACTATGAACATAGAAGAAAGAATAAATTTATTTTTAGAAAAGAATTGTCCAACGGACCCAGGTAAGTGGTCTGCAAGTAAATCAGCTGCAAAATCTAAATTTGATGTATATCCATCTGCATACGCAAACGGATGGGCAGCAAAAAACTATAAATCTAAAGGTGGTGGGTGGAAAACTTGTAGTGAAAATGTAGTAAGTGAAGTAACGGGTAGAGAAGCAAAAGAAATTGCTAGATTGACGGGTACACGTGATAGTATAGTACAAAAATTTATAGATGATTTTAATTTGAATGCTAAAAACCTTTTTAATTTTATAGCTAAAGGAAAAGAAAAAGCTAGAAAAGACTTCGCAACTGCAATGTCTGGCAGACCTGGTAATAAATATCAAGGTGATTTTGTAGGTATGTTTGGAGAAGGTGTAGTAAACGAAGATTGTTGGGATGGATATAAACAAGTTGGTGGTAAAATGAAAAATGGTAAAATGGTACCTAATTGTGTTCCTGTTAAAGAAGCGGCAGATGATGCAGCAATCAATCAACCAGGTGGATTTTTTGGTGATGATGGTGATAACAATAACATTGATGAATATGATATAGAGAATGAAACTGATATAAAAGAATTTGTTCAGTTTATGAGAGAATACACCAATCAATTAGCAGAAGCAAATTGTAATTGTGTATATGAAGCAGAATATCAGGGTAGAGAAGTATCTTTAGGAAAACCAACTAGAGGCGACGTTAAGAAATTCAAAGTATATGTAAAAAATCCTGCAGGCAATGTTGTTAAGGTAAACTTTGGACATGGTGGAACATCGGCAGCTGCCAAGGGTGAGAAAACAATGAAAATAAGAAAATCAAATCCAAAAGCAAGAAAATCTTTTAGAGCTAGACATAATTGTGCAAACCCAGGACCAAGAACAAAAGCAAGATATTGGAGTTGTAGAAAATGGTAAATTTGGAAAAGTGGAAAATTTTCCATATATTTAACAAAACACAATTATATAAAAATGGCAGATAAAACAATATTTAGTAGGTTACAAAAATTATTTTCAACTAATACAATAGTTAGAAAAACACCTAAAGGTATAAAGGTCGTTGATACGGATGAGTATCAAAATATGACTACAAATTTAGTAGACCGATATATGAAGATGCGAATGTCCTCATATGGTGGTGGTTTAGTGGAATCTTCACTAGCATACCAACAGGTTAGAATAGATTTATTTAGAGATTACGACTCAATGGATATGGACCCGATTATATCATCAGCATTAGATATATATTCGGATGAATGTACGGTTAAAAATGAACAAGATAGAGTATTAAAAATACATCATGAAGATGATGAGATAAAACAAATATTAGAAAACTTATTCTATGATATTCTTAATGTAGAATTTAACTTATGGCCATGGACAAGAAATTTAGTTAAATACGGAGATTTCTTTTTACAATTGGAAATAGCAGATGAATTGGGTATTGTAAATGTAATGCCACTATCTTGCTATGAAACTACAAGAATAGAAGGATTTGACCCACAAAATCCACAAAGAGTTAAATTTGTTTATGCACCATACCAAAACCCATTAGGTGGTATGTCGACAACTCCTAAAAAGGAATTAGAAAATTATGAAGTTGCACATTTTAGATTAAATGGTGATTCAAACTTCTTACCATATGGTAAATCTATGATTGAAGGTGCAAGAAGAGTTTGGAAACAAGTAACTTTAATGGAAGATGCTATGTTAATTCATAGAGTAATGAGAGCTCCTGAAAAGAGAATATTTAAAATTGATGTAGGTAATATTCCACCAAATGAAGTTGACCAGTACATGCAAAAAATTATCCAATCATCTAAGAAAGTTCCTTTTGTAGATGAAAAAACCGGAGAATATAATTTGAAGTTTAATATGATGAATATGACCGAAGATTATTATATGCCAGTAAGAGGTAATGATAATGGTACTTCAATTGATACTTTAAAAGGTTTAGAATATAATATGATTGATGACATTAACTATTTAAAGAATAAGTTAATGGCGGCATTAAAAATACCAAAAGCATTTTTAGGATATTCGGAAGATACAAATGGTAAAGCAACTCTTGCGGCAATGGATATTAGATTTGCAAAAACCATTGAAAGAATACAAAGAGTATTGATTTCAGAATTGACAAAAATTGCAATTATTCATTTATATACTCAAGGTATAGACGATGCAAGAATGGCACAATTTTCAATAGAATTAACCACTCCATCTAAAATTTACGAACAAGAGAAGGTTGAGTTATATACTGCAAAAGTTGGTTTGATTGCACAAATGCAACAAACAAAAATGTTTTCTAAAGAATGGATGTATCAAGCTATTATGGGAATGGCAATTGATGAACAAGATGAAATTACATTACAAGTATTGGAAGATACAAAACAAATGTTCCGTTTAACTTCAATTGAAACACAAGGTATCGACCCAGCAAAACCAACAGGAACAGATGAAACTACAAATGTAGAAGAAGAAATAACAAATATAAATACGGAATTAGAAGAAGATGGTAAGGTTGGTAGACCAAAAGATGCGGTTAGATATGGTAAAGATGACCATCCAGAAGGAAGAGACCCGTTGGGAATTAAAACTTTAAAACAAAAAGAAGATTCGGTAAAATATAAACCAAGAAATTCATATCAAGAAATATTTAAAGATATGAAAGGGAATAAAAAAACCATTTTAACAGAAGAATTTACTGAAAAAGTAATAAACCAATAGAAAAAACATATTTATATCAGAATAATTGTATAATTTAATGAAAAAAATAAAACATTCAAAGTTTAAAAATACTGGATTTATATTTGAGCTATTAGTAAGACAAATCACATCAGAAATCATGTCTTCAAATAAATCAATAGCTGAAAAAATATTAAAAGAACATTTTAATGCTAAACAAGAATTATCAAAAGAATTGAAATTATATCAATATCTTATAAATGAAAAATATAATTCCGAAGCAAAGGCTGAAAAGTTTATTGATACGATACTAGAAGCTCGTAAAAGATTAGATGAAAAAAAGCTTACAAAAGAAAAATATAATTTGATTAAAGAAATTAAAGAAACTTACAATTTAGATGAGTTTATTAAATCTTCTATTTCTAATTATAAAACATTAGCATCTATTTATAAAATATTTGAAACGATTGCAACGGATACTCAATATGACCCAACTGATATAGTTTCTTCTAGATTTACAATTACAGAAAATATTATTAATTCTTCTATTCAAAATAAAGATGTTAAGATTAAAGATGCTGTATTAGAAGAATATAGAAAACAAGACGAAGACTTACGAGCGGTATCTTATAAATTGTTGGTTGAATCTTTTAATAACAAATATAAAAATCTTACAAATGAACAAAAATCATTGTTAAGAGAATATATTAATAATATTAATAATACTGGTAAATTAATCGAATATGTTAGTAATGAGGTTACTAATTTAGTAAACTCTTTAAAAGAAGTAGGTTCTAAAATTAATGATAAAGTAACTCAAATTAAATTGGCTGAAACAATTTCGAATATTAAAAAAATTAAATCAGTAAAAAAAATTAAAGAACAACACTTATCAGCATTAATGATGACTTATGAGTTATTAAGTGAATTAAAACAATCCATTAAAAAATAAAATTATGAGTGTAAATTATAGAGCATATAACGCAAAATTGGTAACATCCGGTTCTGCTACGTTGATAGATAGAGTTTGGGGTATAATGCCTGTAACCGGTGTGACTGGTACAGTTACATTGGAAGGAAACACAACTATCTCATTAGCACATTTGACAGCAGGAGAACCATTTCCTTGCTATGTTAAGAGTATAACAGTAACCAATGGTGGTTCTGTTTATGTATTAGCTTAAATTAAACATATAATCAAATGACAGAAACATTAAAAACGGAACAACTTAATAAAATAAGAGAAATTATTCGTAAGATGGTGCGAGAAATGATGATTGACGAAATGAATGTAACCGGTAATGTAGATGGATATAATACTCCATTTGCATTTAGTGGTAAAGATGGTGAAAAGAAAAAAGGAAAAAAACAAGCAGACTTAACCGGATATAGTGTTGTTAATGAAAATCGTTGGTTAGAATTAAAACAAGATGAATCAACTGCACAATCTAAAATTGGTAGAGGTATATCTAACATCAATAAACAATTAAGAGAAATGGAAAGATTTCTTAATTGGTATGGTAAGATTAAGAATGAAAGTGGTGTTAGTAACAAATCTTATTGGAAAAGGACAAATAGTCATATTTATAGTATACAAGAGAGATTATTAAAATTAGACCAAAAAATCAGACAAATATCAGAATAATGAAATTAGAACAATTAAAACAAATCGTAAGAGAAGTGATGGAAGAATCTCATGATGATTATGAGAAATTTTTTAAACACATGCTTACTAAAACAGGCCATTCATTGAAAGACATGTCACCAAAGGCTAAAAGCAAATTTTTTATTGCAATCGATAAAGCATATAAAGCTAAGAACGAAGGTAAATTAAGAGGATATAACGAAGACTTACCTGGAAACCAAGATGTATTAGATGTAGATAAGGATGGTGAAATTGAAGCTTCTGATTTGGCAAAATTGAGAAACAAAAAATAATGAATAAAGGATTATTGATAGAAACTCACTTATTTGAAGCAAAACTTCAAAAAGAAGAAAATGGAACTTATTTAGTTAAGGGTATTCTACAAAGAGCAGGTGCTCCAAATCAAAATAATAGAAGATATCCAAAAGAAATCTTAGAAAGAGAGTGTAACAAATATCAACAACTTATTAAAGAACGTAGAGCATTGGGTGAATTAGACCATCCTGAGTCTCCGGTTATTAACTTAAAGAATGTATCACACAACATTAGAGAAATCTATTGGGAAGGTGATGATGTATGTGGAGTAGTAGAAATACTTTCAACACCATCAGGTAACATCTTAAAAGAATTATTAAAGAACAATATTCGTTTAGGTATTTCATCTAGAGGATTGGGGCAGGTTAAAGAATTAAAAGATGGAACTGTAATGGTAGCAGAAGATTTTGAATTGATAGGTTGGGATTTTGTATCTAACCCATCAACACATGGTGCATTTATGGCACCTTTACAGGAGTCAAAACAATGGGCAAAGATAGCAGAAGAATGTGGTAAGTGGTGTAAGTCACAAGATTTAATGAGAGAAATTATAATAGAATTAAACTAATAAGATGATAAAGTTAAAAGATATATTAAGAGAATCTGAAATTGGTGGTAACAAATTACCATCTGTTTTAAAAAAACATTTTTTAGAAATCATATCAACTTATGGACAACATAGAGAAGGTATGAGTAGAAAATCCGATATTAGACAAGTTGCTGAAACATTGGGTGGTATTGCGGATGCAGCATCTGAATATACATTAAGAGAAGCAGGTGATTGGTTTGACCAAGTTACCATTAAGAGAAATATGAAAGAACTTGCTAATTTACAAAAAGCATTTGAAAAAGAAGCAATTGAAGCAAAGGCACAAGAACAAAGAATGGAAGCTTTATATGAAGATATGGGGCACGTATTAGGAAGATACTTTGAAATTGCAGATATATCGGAAGATGTAATGAAGAAAAGATTGGGATTACAAGAGCAAAAATGTAAAACTTGTAAATAATGGAACAATTAGCATCATTATTATTACATAGTAGAACACAAGTTCATTCCTTTCATTTAGGACAAAAAGGACCAGGTGCATTTTCGGCACATTTGGCATTGGGAAATTACTATGATACTATTGGTGGATTAGTAGATGGGTTGGTAGAAGCATATCAAGGACAATATGGATTAATTAAATTACAATCCGTTAGTGGTTTAGATACAAATAATGATATTAAAAATGTAATTTCATATTTTGATAAATTATGTCAAGCAGTTGCAAAATTGAGAAAAGAAGAAAAATTACAAATGAGTTGGTTACAAAACGATATAGATACGGTTGTAACTTTATTATACTCAACAAAATACAAATTGGTTAATTTACAATAGAAGAATGTTAGTAGTAAGTGTTAAGGGTGGAAATATAGAGTGGGCCATAAAAGATTATAAAAAGAGAGTTCAGTCCATAAAGCAAATAGAAGAACTTAGAGAAAGGAAGAATTTTATTAAACCTTCCAAAAGAAAGAGGTTACAAAAAGAAGAAACTATAAGAAAAAACAAACTATTTTAATAGTTTTCTTTAGTTTTCTAAAAAATTTACATATATATTATCAAATATCTTATTTTTTATTATAAGATTACAAGACATAGTTGATTAATGAATACCCTTGTTTATAAGGAGTGACCGAACAATCAACATAATTACATTGGAGTTCCCTACAAGAATAACTTCACAACAAAATTTAAGGAGAAAACAAGATGGCAAATTCAAAATTATTGAAAGAAGCAATCGCCGATGCTAAAGCCGTAAAGGAAACAGCATTAGCAAACGCAAAGTTGGCTTTGGAAGAAGCATTTACTCCAAGACTTCAATCTATTTTAGCTGCAAAAATGCAAGCTGAAGCAGAAGATATGGAAGATAAGGAAGATGCAGAAGCAACAAACGAAGAATTAAGTTCAGATGGTATCGGGTCTAAAGTAGACGCTGGATACGCTGAAACTCCAGGTGCAAACCCAACTCTAACTGCACAAACCGATTTATCAGTAGGTGTAAAGAAAAGTAGTGGCAAACCTGAACAAGCTGGTACTGACTATAAGAAAGTAGCAGACATTTCTGAAGAAGAAAATCCGTATGGTGATGACAAGATGGCTGGAGATGACAAAGATGCAGAAATTGCAGAATTGAAAGCTAGATTAGCAGAATTAGAAGGTGAAGATTCTGAAGAAGAAAATCCATTTGCAAAAGCAGAAGGTGAAGATGAAATGGGCATGGATGACATGGGCATGGATTCTGAAATGGGTGACGATACAATGGACATGGACTCTGACGATGAAGAATCAGAAGATGATATGGACTTAGAAGCTATTATCAGAGAGTTAGAACAACAATTAGAAGGTGATGGTTCTGAAGAAGACGAAGAACGCATGTATGAAGCTGAAGAAACTGAAAAAGTTGAAGAAGCTAAAGACGAAACCGAAGAAAAAACTACAACTAACGAAATGGAAAAAGCAAAAGAAGAAACTGATGAAGTTATCGACTTAGAAGAAATTTTAAGAGAAATGGAAGCTGACTTAACAAACGAAGCTGAAGAACCTAAAGATGACGAAAAAGAAAAAGAATTGAAAGAAGCTTATTCTACCATCAAATCTCTTCAAAAAACTATTAACGAAGTTAACTTATTAAACGCTAAGTTATTATTCGCTAACAAATTATTCAGAGCACACAACATGACTAACGAACAAAAAGTTAAAGTGATTGAAACTTTGGATAGAACAAACTCAGTAAGAGAAGTTAAATTGGTTTACTCTACATTAGCAGAGAATTTCAAATATACTTCAATTTCTAAAACAGCTAAAAAATCAATCACAGAAGGAATTGCAAGTAAAGTAACTAAATCTACTAAGCCTGCACAAGCTAAGCAAGTAATTGCTGAGAATACAGATTTCTCTGACAGATTTAAAAAATTAGCAGGTATTATTAAATAAACAAAACAAATAAATTCATTCAAAATGGACTTAAAACAAATTATGACTGGCACAAACCCTCAAAGCGTAATGCTTGAGCAAACAAGAGGTTTGAAAGCTAAGTGGGAAAAAACAGGCTTGTTAGAAAATGCAGGTACTGAAACAAATAAGCATGGTATGGCAGTAATGTTAGAAAACCAAGCAAAACAATTATTAGATGAGGCAACTCGTACTGGTACTTCAGCAGGTTCTGAAGAGTGGGCAGGTGTGGCATTACCATTGGTAAGAAGAGTTTTCGGAAGCATTGCTTCTAAAGAATTCGTTTCTGTACAACCAATGAATTTACCTTCAGGTCTTATCTTCTACATGGACTTTAAATATGGTTCAAACCCAGCTGGTAACCCAGACTTTACTGGTTCTTCATTATTTGGTAATAGTGGAACTTTTGGTAAAGATTCTTTATCTCCAGCAGGAAACAAATTAGGTTCAACTCAAGCAGCTGAAGGTGGTTTGTATGGTGCAGGACGTTTTGGTTACACAATCAACAACGCAACTTCTGCATCAGTAGTATTATCAGTAGCTTCTGCATCTTTAGGTGATATCGATTATGATTTAACTTCAGGTTCAGTTTCTGCATCTTATGCAGCAAACACTTTGAAGAAAGTTGTAGTAGCATTACCAGGTGATGCTGATTTCAATGGTATTAGAGCTTTTGAATTAACTATGTTAACTGGTTCAGCTGTAAACGTTTTCCCTCAATACACTACTAAGAATGGTAACAATGTTGAATTCGTTGTATCAGGTACAGGTTTTGGTACAGGTGCAGTTGGTGCTTCTTTAGCTTACCACGTACAACCAACATCTATCTCAAGAGGTGACTTCGAAGATAGAGGTCGCGACTTAGCAATCCCAGAAATCGAATTAGAATTGAAATCTGAGCCGATTGTTGCTAAGACAAGAAAATTAAAAGCAATTTGGACTCCAGAATTAGCTCAAGACTTAAACGCTTACCATAGTGTAGACGCTGAAGCTGAGTTAACTCAAATGTTGTCTGAGTACATCTCTTTAGAAATCGACTTAGAAATCTTAGAAATGTTACAACAAAATGCTTTCACAACCGAATTCTGGTCTTCTAAAGTAGGATATGATTGGAATGGTGCTGGTTTCTCTATTGATTCTTCAGCAGCAGCTGCATCAGCTTACACTAAGAGTACTTGGTACCAAACTTTGGGTATTAAATTACAAAAAGTTTCTAACAAGATTCATCAGTTAACTATGAGAGGTGGTGCAAACTTTATCGTTGTATCTCCAAATGTAGCTACAATATTAGAATCAATGAATGGTTTCTCTGCAAATCCTGGTAAAGATGCTTTACAATTTGCTGCAGGTGTAACTAACATCGGTTCTATCTCTAACAGATATGACGTTTACAAAAACCCATACATGACTGAGAACGTATTATTAATGGGCTTCAAAGGTTCTAACTTCTTCGAAACAGGAGCAGTTTACGCACCATATGTACCATTGATTATGACTCCATTAGTTTATGACCCAACTAACTTCACTCCAAGAAGAGGTGTTATGACTAGATACGCTAAGAAAATCGTAAGACCTGAGTTCTACGGTAAGATTATCGTTGATGGTTTAGACCAACTTTAATCTTTGAGTAGATTTTAGTAGTTAAAACTAAAAAAATAAAAAAAAGGGAGAGTAGAAATACTTTCCCTTTTTTGTTTTATATTTATATAAGAACAATTAAAAATAAATTAAAAATGGCATATCCAGAAAAACGTTACCATGTTCAAAGAACATCAGAAGATTTACCACAATATACAGTAGAAACCACAGACCAAATATTGGCTAGACAAGAAGATGGTATGGTTGGTTATATATCAGTAGATGATTTAAAAACAACATTAGATGGTGCAGGCTTAGCAACTGATACGGATATTTCTGCATCAAACGCTGCTAGAGTATCATTGAGTGGTAGTGTTAGCAGTAGTATTACCTCATTGAGTGGTAGTATTGCAACCAAAATGGCAAATACTTCATTTGGATATATTACTGGTAGTTTTGCAAATGATGGGGCTGCAGCATCAGCTGGTGTTGCAATTGGTGGATTGTATCATACTACCGGTACAGTTAAAGTTAGATTAACATAGTTTTCAATTTTATTAAAAATATTAAAAAGGGGAGAGTAGAAATACTTTCCCCTTTTTTTATTTATATAATTCATATTTATAGTAGTAAAACTATAAATTTTAAAGTAATGTCTATAAACATTAAATGGACTGGCAGCGTTTCCGTTACTGCAAGTGGTTCCACACCGTTTGGAATATATGATAATGATAATCAATTTATAACCGACGCACCTAAGACGGCGGAGTGGTGTGCTAAAAGATTGGGATATCCTGTAATTGATGTTGAATTAATTGATGAGCAATTTTATGCATGTTTTGAAGAAGCAACTTCCGAATATTCTGCACAAGTTAATCAATTTAATATTAGAAATAATTTATTTTTGTTGAGAGGACAAGATAATTCAACTTCCTTTACACAAAAATTAATAGATGGAGCCGGTATAGCAACTGTGTACAGAATTGCACAATCATATGGTTCAATGGTACAGGTGGGTGGTGATGTTACTATTAAAAAAGCATACATAAATTTGGAACCAACTGTTCAAAAATATAATTTGAATACTAAAATGTATAGTGCAGAAGAAGCTACATTTGGCCAACTATTAAATTCTGGAAGTAAAAGAGATATTACAAGAGTATTTTATGAAGCAACACCTGCAATTGCTCGTTTCTTTGACCCATATTCAGTAGGTGCACAAGGTACATTGAATTTAATGAGTGAGTTGGGATTTGGTGCATACTCCCCAGCTGCACAGTTCTTAATGATGCCAATATATGAAGATGTATTAAGAATGCAACAAATTGAATTTAATGACCATATTAGAAAATCTGCACATACTTTTAATATTGTAAATAACAATATAGAAGTATTTCCAGTTCCTTTTACAGGTGGGTTAACTAAGATGTATATTGAATATTTTGAAAGAACTGAATTTGAAAATAACTCATCTATAATAAAATCGGATGTAGTTGCAGATTATTCTAATATCAAATATGATTTTATACAATATGGTGATATCAATGAAGTTGGTAAACAATGGATTAGAAAATATACATTATCATTGGCAAAAGAATTATTAGGTGCAATTAGAGAAAAATATAATGAGATACCTATTCCAGATGCATCTATTTCTTTGGATGGTGCTGCACTTAGAGCAGAAGCGCAAATTGAAAAGGATACATTAATAGAACAATTAAGACAAAACTTAGAAGAATTAAGTAGAAAAAATCAATTTGAAATACAAAAAAATACTGCGGATTATCATCAAGATATGTTAAGAAAAGTACCTTTAAAAATATATGTAGGATAATATGCCAAAGTTTATATCAGATAGAGATGTTAATTTTTTTAAAAGTATTGCCAGAGAAGTCGTAGACGATGTGGTGCAAGATACTATTGTTTTATATAAAGTTAATTTAGTAGATACTAAAGTAAACTTATATGGAGAAGCTTTAAATAAAACATGGCATCCTGGAGTTCAATTAAACGCATTAATTGACAAAGAAGGAACTAATCAAAATTATGAAGGATTTGGTTCTAATACTATACAAAATATCCAATTTAAATTAGATAGATGGATGTTAGAAGAAAAGGGAATATATCCAGAAATAGGTGATGTTATATTCTTTGATACATCTTATTTTGAAATTAATAATACAAACGAAGTACAATATACAGGTGGATTACCTCAATATAATTTTAGTGTAGTTTGTCAAACATTTATGGTTTCTAAATCACAACTTAACATAGAAGAAAGAGTTAAATAAAAATTATGTCTACAAATCCATTAAGAGAAAATTTAAATAGAGCAAATCAAATAAAATCGGACAAAGGTGATTTAAAACAAAGTATAAATCTCTTTGATATAGATTATGCTATGATGTCTTATTTGGAAAATACAGCTTTACCAACATTAGACGATAATGGTAAAGCTTTAAAAATACCAATTATATATGGTAATTCGGAAAGATGGAAAGGTGCAAGAAGAGATGGTGTTTACAGAGATGCAAAAGGTAAATTACAATTACCACTTATGATGATTAGAAGAACATCGATTTCAAAAGATGAAACCATGCCTTTCATAAAAAGAGGTGTTTCATATCAAACTATTTCAAAATATTCTAAAGACAATAGATATGATAAATTTAGTATTTTAAACGGCCAACAAAAACCAAAAAAAGAATTATATAAAATTTTAATGCCAGAATTTATAGATGTAAATTATGAATGTATGGTATGGACTGGATATATAGAACAATTAAATGAAGTAATTGAGGCATTAAATTTTACTGGACAATATTGGGGAGATAAAGAGAAATTTAAATTTAGAACAACGGTTGCCGATTATAATATTGTAAATGAAGTAGGAGATGGTACCGAAAGAATTAATAGAGTAGAATTTACTTTAGCAGTAAAGGCTTATTTACTTCCTGAAACATTTGATGGTGAAAGTCCAATTAAAAAATCATTTTCTACTAAACGTGTCGTAATGTCTACCGAAGTGGATGTAACCGGAAATGGTAGATTAGAAGGATTACTTACAACACCATCGGCATATTACGATAACAAAGATTTAATTGATTTCTTATCTTTAAATAATAGTAAAATCGTAGATGGCGGAATTAATACAGCAACATTCTCAGGAGTAAAATTAATACAAGCACCTGCACAATTATCCGGAGTAATTACTTCTGGATTAACTTATGAGGGAAATTCTTACGATATTAAATTATATATAAATGGTGTTAGGTATTATCAAACGACACATTTTACAGTAACATCATATACAAACAATACATTAACATTATCATTGTCTCCTGGATTTTCAGTAAATAGTGGTGATGAAATTACTATTACAGGTAAATTTATTGATATTGTATAATGAAAAGAAGTTTATTAGATATCACACAAAAAATCAGTAGAAAACCTGGTAAAGTTGTTTTAACTCCAAAAGATTTAACAAATTCTACTTATTCAATTTGGGAAGCTACAGGTTGGAGATTTGTAGACATATTAAGAGAAATTGAATATAGAACTACACAAGATAGATTACAAGTTTATATTAACACACAGGCAATAAGTGCAAGAGATTATATAGTTGAAGAAGGTGGAAGTGGTTTATTGATTAAATTTATAAAATCTAATTTTGAATTTAATTTGGATGATGATGATTATATTGAAGTAAAAGGAGATATAGAACAATATGCTTAAACAATTTAATTCAAATAGTAGAAAACTGAATAGGATTATACCAAAAATAAATCCTAATAATTTAGTGTCTACTGATTTGACAGGAAGTTTGTTAAAT
>Ga0208022_1000100_pt1 | contig 34418 bp, 33 predicted proteins | sample ColrivemetaGS747_FD_187622 | JGI IMG/M metagenome (GOLD analysis project Ga0208022, IMG submission 187622) | Estuarine microbial communities from the Columbia River estuary - Freshwater metaG S.747 (SPAdes) (version 2) | ecosystem: Environmental > Aquatic > Marine > Intertidal zone > Estuary ...
TATATACATTTTATTATACATTTTATACATTTTATTATACATTTTATACATTTTATTATACATTTTATACATTTTATTATATTATAAAATTTTTATTATACATAAAAATTTTATTATAGTAAATTATATATGAGTTTTACTAATAAGAAATACGATGCTTGTTTTATGAAAGACTATCAAAAAAATAACAAAAGTATATTTGATCACGTTGTTGACGCATCAAGGTTTCAAAACAAGAATGAATGTAATAATTATACAGCGCCGTTTTTAACATATATTCCATCAGGTATTCCGAATATGAATGTTGATATTGAAAATGAGTTAAAAGGTATAAACAAACCTGTTACAAAATGTTCTGAATGTAAATATCAACCAGATGATACTGAATTAGTTCAAAAACACGACTTTACATATGATTCAGTTAATGTTTATCCTCATAATAAAAAAGAATGTGAAAGGGCTTTTAACATTTTACCAAATGGATATTTGCAAAGAAAATAAATCGCAAATGTAATTAAACGAAGAACAATTAATTGAATGATAAACGCAAATGTAATTAAACGAAGAACAATTAAACGAATGATAAATGATAAACGCAAAAACAAAATAAATAAAAATCGAAATAAAAAAGAAAACTAGATTCCGAGAAAGAGTATGTATGGATTATATTGTGAAGATAAAAATTGTAACATTATACCATCAGAAGAATCTATAGACATAATAAATATATTATCTTCGTGTAATAGTCCATATAATAAATTATACATAGAAAAAAATATCCATTTCAATCAGTCTACTTGTTCGATTTGTTCTGAGCATTATTTAAAAGATTCTAATACTGTTTTAGAAAATTTGATTATCGTATTAGAATGTCAACATGTTTTTCATATGAATTGTTTTATAAAATATATGAAATGGAAATATATAGAGTTACAAGAAAATAATACCATAGATAAACATAAAAATAAAAGTAATATATGTTGTAGTTTATGTAGATCAGAATTACCTGATTTTTTATTAATTTTTTCTATGTATGTAAAAGTATTAAAGCAAATTAAAGAGCTACAAAATGAATTTCGTACTATTTTAAGTTAAATCCTAATTTTAATTTTTTCTATGTTCAGTATCAGTTATTAAAAAACTCCAAAAGAATGACTTATTTTCAATATCAGTTATTAAAAACCACAAAAAAATGACTTTTATTCTAAAAAAATTGTTATTTAAAGATACACTTGTATGGATAATGAAAAAGAGTGTATTTTTTGTTTTGAAAATTTACACGATGATTTAAAAATATGTGAAAGTTTTTATGAAAATATTTATGTTTATCAAGACGATATTATTAATAGTTTTAATAAAACACTTACTCTAAATTGTAAACATACTTTTCATATGAGTTGTTTTATAAAATACATTACTATAAAATACAAGAACATAAAATACGAGAACAAAAAATATAATGACACGATTAATTGTCCATTTTGTAGACATTTTATAAATAATAATGAATTAAAACATATTTGTATAATAAATATAAAAAGATTAGAAAAAATCAAACAAGATATGTATACCAAAATTATAAAATACAAAACGAAGATATCATTTGACAAAATTAAATTGTATTCTAGAAAACTATTAAATTTTGCAAATTTACCACATGATGTATTTCAATACCACAAATCACTAGATAATTATGAAGAATTAACGTTTTTATATGAGAAGATAAAATATTTAACGAGGGAAACATATTTTATATATGAAAAGATTATCAATGAATTAGAATCGTAGTTAATTCGTTATTTTTTTTTTACTATTATAAAAATATAATAGTAATATGTCTAAAGATAATTTGACATTTAAAGACTATATTTATAATTATGTTACAAGTAACACATTAACATTTGGTAATATTTTTTCAGAACGTTTAGATAAAATAAAAACTACATCATCTAAAAGTATAATACAAGATTTATCTATAGATAACAATTTTGAAATGGATGTATTTAAGAACACATACATGGACTATTTTAGAAAGAAATTTGATAGATGTTTACAAATTTGATAGATGTTTACAAATTTAATGGGGTTTTTACATTACATTTCACATTTACCACATTTACATCATATAAATTTGTGATTCGAAATCTGTATTTATTTTAAAATAATTTGAAAATAATCTTTTTAATAAATCTTCATCATTTGTGATTATTTTAAGAAATGTATCAGGTCCAGATATAGTGTATAGTTTTTCTTGTTCTGGCTTATAAGCAACGCGTATCCAACCTCCTTGTGGTCTTGTTTCTACACGACGAATTAATTTAACAAGATTCAATAAAATAGGTGTATCTAGATTACGTTCATCTAATAAGTTATAAAGGAAAGATAAAATATTTTTTATTTTAGATTCATCTGTGATTTTATGTTTAAAAATCAAATCCATAGCTACAGTTTTTAACTGTTCATTATCCTTTGTTATGTTAGAAAAAAATTTCAAAATCTTTTTTTGTATCTTTTCATCTTTTTCACATATTTCAGTGAATTTTTCATTCTCTAAACATAAATTAAGTACTGCTAAAACATTTCCTGATTGTATAGATCTATTTAGAAGATCGTATTTTGTCGCCATTTTATAATATATACATATGTTTTTTTTTTCTGTAAAAAGTTGTATAAGTTAAAATAATAAAGTTATTAATTAAAAATTTATATTAAAAAAATTACAAGAAAAAAAAATATTTGTATATATTATAAAATGATTGAAAACTTTATCTCTAATTTGTTGGGTGGGGCAAAGAGATCTCAAAAAAAGAGATCTCCATCTTCTTACAAAAAATCAAAGTCTCCAAAACGTAAATCTATGAAGGCAAAGTCTCCAAAACGTAAATCAATGAAGCGTAAATCGTCCAAAAAGGCAAAGTCTCCAAAACGTAAATCAATGAAACGTAAATCTATGAAGGCAAAGTCTCCAAAACGTAAATCAATGAAACGTAAATCGTCAAAGAAGGCAAAGTCTCCAAAACGTAAATCAATGAAACGTAAGTCTTCCAAGAAGGCCAAGTCTCCAAAACGTAAATCAATGAAACGTAAGTCTTCCAAGAAGGCCAAGTCTCCAAAACGTAAGTCTTCCAAGAAGGCAAAGTCTCCAAAACGTAAATCGTCAAAGAAGGCCAAGTCTCCAAAACGTAAATCAATGAAGCGTAAATCGTCAAAGAAGGCCAAGTCTCCAAAACGTAAATCTTCCAAGAAGGCCAAGTCTCCAAAGCGTAAATCGTCAAAGAAGGCCAAGTCTCCAAAGCGTAAATCGTCCAAGAGAAAGTCAATGAAACGTAAGTCTTCCAAGAAGGCCAAGTCTCCAAAGCGTAAATCGTCCAAGAGAAAGTCAATGAAACGTAAGTCTTCCAAGAAGGCCAAGTCTCCAAAGCGTAAATCGTCAAAGAAGGCCAAGTCTCCAAAGCGTAAATCAATGAAACGTAAATCGTCAAAGAAGGCCAAGTCTCCAAAGCGTAAATCAATGAAACGTAAATCGTCAAAGAAGGCAAAGTCTCCAAAGCGTAAATCTAGAAAGGCCAAGTCTCCAAAAATGTAAATCTAGAATGTATTAAAATAACCAGATGAAACTAATTAACTTTTTATTTTTTTTAAATAAAAAGTATTGATATGTTTATTTAAAAGAGAAAAAACTTTTATAGATAAAAGTTAGATTAGTTATATGAAAGTGTTTGCAAGAAAAAGCACCGCTTTAAAATATTTAAGACAAGATGATATATTGTGCAATAATGATATTAAAAAGTTTTTTATTTTGAAAAATTTCAAGGATTTTGAAAATCTAATAAACAATGGTTGTGGTGATGGTTTTGCGCCAAGTTATTATGAGTTTATTCACGAGAATAGTATTTTAAAATATTTTATGGATATTGAAATATATAAATCGAAGAATCCTATAGAATATGATAATGATAAAGAATTAATACATTCTATATGTGATAAACTTACTGATGTTTTACAAGGTATACAAGGTATACAAGGTATACAAGGTATAGATAATAAACTGACTGGTGTTATTTCAAGGAAGATTATATTAGAATCACATAATGATGAGAAAAAATCATATCATATAATTATTTGTTTGAACAAAAGTGATGATGAACAGGTGTATTTTAAAAATGTAAAGGGTTTTCGTAAATTTACAGAATATATGTTTCCAGATTTGGTTCAAATGAAAATAGTGGATGTTTCTGTTTATAGAGAAGGTTTATTTCGTACATATAAAAGTACAAAGAGTGGAGAGTATAGACCTTTAGTAAAATCAGAATTAAGTGATGATTTTGAGTTTTTAGATACATTTGTGTGTAATTGTGATAACGATAGTGTAATCATTGATACAAATTCAGATATATTTAAGAATACATTTGGTAAAGACAAAGACAAGGACAAGGACAAAGACAAAGACAAAACAAATAGTAAAAATGAAATTAGTACAAATGTAGGAGATGTAGAAGAAATATTAGATACGACATATTTGCCTATACAAAAAGAATTAACGGGAGCAGATTGTGATGTTATAAAACATTTTGTGAGAAAGAATTATAAATATCGTACAAAGGATATAAGGGAAATACTTATAAATCACGAGTTGAATTGTATAAATGTGAATTTATACGATACTTTTTGTTTTAATTTAGATAGAGAACACAAGACAAATCATCAATATATAATTATAGATACGTATAGTTCAAAACAGAAATGTCACGATATGGATTGTAAAGATTTTAAACATAATGAGATAAAAATTAATTCATTTCCAAAGCAATTAAATGAGATTATATTGAAATGTTTACGAGTGAATAAGATGGAACAAGAGTTAATACAAAAAGCTATAAAAGAGTGTAAGGATTATATTACAGAAAATTTTGATACAACAATAGATGAAATTAAATTTGACAAAGCAGAAATGGTTTTTAGGGGTGATGTGAGTCAAAATTCGTTGATTCGAATGAGTGGAAAATGTCCGGAATGTCACGTTGAACATCAGATAAGTGATAATGGGTATTGTTTAAAATGCAAGGTTTGTAAGAGTATATTTCCAAAGAATACATTAATACCAATAGCTGATAAATACAAGCATTTGAATAATTTTTTTTTAAATTACAATCAATTAGTTAATACTGGTACAGTTAATATAAATATTCAGAATAATTATTATAGCGGAGAACAAGAATTTAGTTGTGATGTTAGATTAGATAATAGTATTTTTAAGAATAAAGAGTTAACGAAATTGTACAATCAAGTATTAGATGGTCACAAGGTAATAAAGCTGAGTGAACTTTTACACAAGTTAGAAATAGACTTTGTGTATACAAATGGTATGTGGTATTATTTTAATGGGTGTATATGGAGATCTGATAGGGAATCTTTAGAACTACGTAAACGTATAGTGAAGTTGTCTAATAATTTTAATATGATTCGATCACATTATGAAAAACAAGGTGGTGATACGAGTAATAATTTAGTAAAAAACATAAAGAGTTTAACAAATAAGATTTATAAGCCTGGTTTTGAAGAGGAAATTATTAAAGGTGCAAAGATGTATTATAATGACGAATCCTTTATAAATAATTTAAATAGTAAAAAACATCTTGTTCCGTTTACAAATGGTGTGTATGATTTATTGGATAATAAATTTAGAAAAACACGAAAGGAAGATTATATTAATTTAACAGTAAACTATGATTTTGATGAAGGATGTGTAAATAAAGAAGTGTATAGTTTTTTAGAACAAGTTTTACCAAATGCTAGAGTTAGGGATTATGTTTTGAAAAAAATGAGTGAGTGTTTAAATGGTGATATTCCGAATACTCATTTCTTAATGTTTATAGGTGATTCTGGTGCAAATGGTAAAAGTCAGTTATTAAACTTGATGAAATTGACGATGGGTGATTTTGGTGAAAAAGTAGAAGTAACGTTATTAACGCGTAAACGTAATAATGCAAATGAAGCAAATAGTGAAAAAATAAAATTAATGTATAAACGTTTTGCTTTTTTAAGTGAACCTGAAGATGGAGAAAAGATAAATATTGGTTTACTAAAGGAACTTACAGGTAGTGAGGAAATTGTTGCAAGAGGATTGTATCAAGAGGCTGTGAGTTTTGTAATGGAAGCAAAGTTGTTTTTAGCGTGTAATGAACTTCCAGAGATAAAAGGTGAAGATACAGCGTTATGGAGACGTATTCGTGTGATAGATTTCCCATCAAAATTTGTGGATGATCCAAAAGCGAGTGGTGAATATAAAATAGATCGTACTTTACCATCAAGGATGCGTGAAGACATTACGTGGCGTCAAACATTTATGAAAATTTTGTTAGAATATTATTGTCAAGATATAAAAGAACCAGTAGAAGTTCAAGTAAAGACAAATGAGTATCGTCAAGAAAACAATGATTTTTACAATTGGTTGGAAGAAAATGTTGAATACAAAGAAGATTCTTATTTACAATTAAAAGACGTAATTTACTTGTATACTGGTAAAAACAAAATGCATTCTAGTACAACAAGTAAAATACGTAAAGAAATAGAAAGGTGGATTAAAGAAAAACATAAAATTATTAAATGGGAATATGGTGTGATAAAAATAAACAATCGAACATATAGAGGTTGGAAAGATTTTAGAATTCGTGATGAATAAAGTTATTATATTTTATTATATTTTTTTTAATTAAATAAGAAAAATATAAAAAGTAGTCTAAAACAAGACCAGGTTACGCCAGTTACGCCAAGGTTACGTCTAAGTTACGCCAATTATGGTGGGGTTACGCCAGTTACGCCAATTATGAAATTATTTTATAGAAAAAATAATAGTAAAATATATTAAAAGAAAAAGATGGTAAATTTGGCGTAACTGGCGTAACCCCACCATAATTGGCGTAACTTAGACGTAACCTTGGCGTAACTGGCGTAACCTGGTCTTGTTTTAGAATAAAAACTGATATTTTAAGAAAGTAAATAGAAAATAATTTACAATGATAGTTATTATTTAATTTATTTAATTTATTGTTATATATTAAGATGAGTAAAGTTGATAAAGAATATGATAATCCTATAGATAATATAGTAATTGATATTGGCGAACCCTTAATGCCGTATTTAAGAAAATTGGGTCAAACTCCTAATATGTTAACAACGTATTCTTTTATTTTTGGATTAGCTTCTATATATTTCTTGTATATAGATAAAATCTATTATTTTGCCATTTCTTTTGCGTTTTCTTATATATTCGATTGTTGGGATGGTTTTATGGCTAGAAAATACAATATGGCTACTAAATTTGGTGATTTATATGACCATACGACAGATCTTGTTGTAGCTTTAGGTTTAGCATATGTTATTTATAAGAAATATAGACATAAAATAACGACACCGATAATTATAGTGGCTTTGGTGATTACATATTTTATGGAAAAACACGTGGGTTGTTTTCAAAAATATTATATAGACACAAATAAAGAACGAGGAGAAGAAACTATAGATTTTTTAACTAGATTATGTCCAGATAAGAATGATATAAAATGGACTAGGTTTTTTGGACCAGGAACATATATAACTATGTTCATTCTAAGTGTTATGTATATGAATCTTTATTTATAGGGATAGGGTAGATTAATAGAATAATGTTAAAATGTAGAGTTTTAATTAAATTTATTTAGACTAATAAAAACTGATATTTTAAGAAATACAAGAAACGGTTGAAATATTTTAGACATATACTGTATAAAATATGTTATTATGAAATATCAAGTTATATTATGAAATATTTTAGACATATACTGTATAAAATATGTTATTATCCACAACTTTTGGAAAAAAGATAACAAATCTAAATATCTAAATATAAACAACGGGTACATGTTGAGTTATTACAGTTGCTACTAAAGCGCCAATAATGGTATCTATTGTATAATGTGCTCGTGTTAAGACAAGTAATAACATATTAATAACATTAAGTGTAAGGAGAACTGGGATATTGGTGTAAATGTTATATTTTAATAATATCAAGGATGTTAATACAGCGTTTGCAGTATGACCGCTAAATATTTTATCGTAACAAAATCCATATACGGAGTGTGTAAACGATACTTCTTGTGGTACTTCACACATTTTATCTTTTGGTAAAACAGTAGTGTTTATAAACACGATTCTAATAATACATACGATGATCATATAGTATATACAATCATATATTGCTTGTGAATTTGTGGATAATAACAACATACCAATGATGATAGTTGGTACGATGTTTATTAACCATTCCTGGTGTCTCATGTTTGGTAAGAAATGAAATCCTATATCATATACTCTACTGTATGTTTTTTTTGTCTTATAAAACTCCTCTGTATTTACATCTAAACGATGTTGTATATGTATATTTACAAAAGCACAAAGTAAGAATATTAGAACTATGTTTACAATATTAACACTATTCATTACTATTATTGTAGAAAAAAATTTACCACAATAAATCTTAAAATGTAACCATATTTATTGTCATAATTTTATAAAAAATGGAAAATGTAAGATATATAAGATTTTAATATGAAATCGGAGCAGTATATGAATCTTTATTTATAATGAATCTTTATTTATAATGAATCTTTATTTATAATGAATCTTTATTTTTCAGTGGTTCGTGTTTTCCCCCATTTAAAACAGTCTACATTAAGTAAACTGTAAATGCAAATAAGAATGTTAATAATAGATCCAAATAATAAATAGAATACTAATCCGATAAAAAATCTTAAAATATCAATCTTATTTTCAAATGGGAACCATATAATTATAGAGATTTCGTATAAAATTGGAACAAATATAACAGATGCCAAATATAGCATCATCATTGATGGGTGTGTAAAAATAGAATAGTAAAATAAGATAGTAGCAACAAAAATAAAAAGAGATAGAGAATATGTAATAACATTGAAAAGAGCACCGATTTTTTCATATAAATTAATACCAGATTTACAAACAAGTAAAATGTCATTACTTGTTGCACCAAGAGACCATCTTCGTCTTTGTGATCTAAAAACACTTAAAGTGGTAGGAACTATAGTATAAGATTTTGCATTTAGAGATTGTCTTGTTTTAACGTATGGGTACATATGTAACATTAAACAAACGTGATTTCGATCTTCGCTAGCAAATGAAAGAATATGACGCCAGACATTTGCATCTTTAGGAGGGCAACTATTAAATGCTTTTAAGATTTTTTCACCACTAGTTTCTTCAGAAACTCTTAAAATTTGTACACATCCAGATAAGCAACTAACTTTGTTTGTAATAATTGATTGTTGTACTCTTCGTAAACATTGAGCAATAATGTATTCTGTAAATTGATAAATACTCCACAATGACCATTTTGGTACTTCAGGTGCAACATGTACAAATCCGACAACGCCATGAGTATTTGGATCCCAATCAATGTCTTTTAACAAATTAGCAGTACAATCTTTATCAAATACAGTATCTGCGTCTGTTCCGATAATATAATCAAATGTTTCAATTCCAACAGTTTCAATATAATTTTTGAAAAAACTTTCAAATTCGTTAGATAATGTATCATTGGAGATACCACGAGAATAATTATAAATTAAACTTCTAATCAATACCAAACTATCTCTTTTACCGACGTTGTAGTCTTTAATAAATACCATAAAAGGTGTATTTGCAAACGTTCCACAAATGATTTCCAAGTTGTTTTGTTCTCCAGTCCAAGTTGTATACGCATTTTTAAAATTTATATTCTGAACAGTATCGTTTGAAAATATTCGTTTCAAAATACTATCAGTTGGCATATCAGAGTTAGAACCTCGGATACGACCATCACATACAACAAACATCATTTTCTTATTTGTTTCAATATCTGTTTGGATTTTCAGACTATTGAATGTATTCATCAATTCAGTTTCGTTTTCATTATAACAAGGAACAATAAATGCAAGTGAACGTTTACTGTATTCACTTTTTGTAGATTTTTTTGGTACAATACAAATTTCCAAGATTCGTTTAATAACGATAAGGATAACTGACAAACAATTAAAAGAAGTAGATAGTGATAATGGTACTAAAAAAATATACCAATAATGAGAATATACTATACTAGCAACTATTAATGTAGTATTCACTACAAACCAAATTGAAAAAACTAGTACTTTTTGATAAAAATGAGATAGTAACATAAGTGCATATTTTATTATTTTTTTATATAATTTCAATTTTTTTATGAGATTTCGATTTTCGATTTTATTATGCGATTTTGATTTTATAAGATGATTAATTTTTTATGACGATTTCTATTTTATACGATGATTCATTTTTTATGACGATTATAATAAGGAACAGTAAAGTTTCAACTAATTTCTATTTTTTAGATTAAGTTTTATATGAATTTAAAATTTATTTGTAGTTATTAATAATGAATGTATTAATAACAGGTGTTGCTGGATTGGTAGGTGCTAATTTTGCAGAATATTTATTAAAAGAAAAACAACAATTGGGTATTAACATTGTGTATGGTGTAGATGATTTATCAGGTGGTTATATAGAGAACTTGCATATGGATGATCCTAATTTTATATTTGTAAAAGCAGATTTATCTAATGAAGATGAACAAAAGTCTGTAGAAAATATTTTTATGGAGTCTAAAATTGATTATATTTTTCATTTTGCAGCTTATGCGGCAGAGGGTTTGTCACCTTTTATTAGACAATATAATTACAAGTCGAATGTGTTACCAACAGTCTTTTTAATAAATATGGGTATAAAGTATAATATTCGTCGTTTTGTGTTTACTAGTAGTATGGCTACATATGGTGTAAACCAAACACCTTTTACAGAAGATATGAGGCCAAATCCAATAGATCCATATGGTATAGCGAAATATGCATGTGAAATGGATTTACAGGTTGCATATGATCAACACGGTATGGAATATTGTATAATATTGCCTCATAATATTTATGGGAAATATCAGAATATATGGGATCCTTATAGAAATGTGTTGGGTATTTGGATGTACAAGGCATTGTGTGATCAACCATTTACTGTCTATGGAGATGGAGAACAAACAAGAGCATTTTCTTATATTGATGATATTCTTCCTTGTTTATGGAAGTCAGCTACACTTGAATGTGCAAAAAATGAGAGGATTAATTTAGGTGGTAAGAAACACGTTTCATTGAATGATGCTGCGAAATTGGTTTCAAAGATTACTGGTAAAAATGATTTAGTATATTTGGAACCTAGACACGAAGTAAAACACGCGTGGTCATCTTATGAGAAATCAGAAGTTTTATTAGGATATGAAGAAAATACAAGTCTTGAACGTGGTTTAGAATTAATGTGGGAATGGGCAAAGAGTCAGAAATCTAGAAAAAGAGTGTTTTGGCCAAATTATGAATTGGAAAAGAATATATACAGTTATTGGCAAGATAAAGATTAAATAAATTATTTAATTTAAAGACAAAAATATTAATAAATAATAAATGACAATAACTTATTATTTATTTGTAGACAATATACGAAATGTGTTTGAAACCTTACGAATGAATATACTAGAACCAGGTATTAAGTATATGGGAGTTTTACATGAACAGAGTGAATTATTACCACCTTATATAGTAATAGTATCAATATATAAAGATCAATATTTATTAAATAAGGTTAGAGAAGAGTTAGACAATATAGGATATGATAAATCTTTTAAGATATTAAAACCACTTGTTAATGAAATAGAATAAATTGAATAGTGATATTTAACAAGTATGGGTCTATACGGATATTACAGGGGATATAATAATATTTATAATGAAAAAAATTTTAATAAACCAAATGATCTATTAATAGATGTATGTCAGGATTTCGAGGGTTATTATGGATTTTAAATCCAATAATACAACCTGAAATAAAAATTTGTCGATTGATAAAGAAGATTATGAATGGTAAATATATTTTAATTTAAAAACAATAAGATTTTTTAAATTAAAATGGATAAATGCTCTATTAGTGGAGATTTATTAGCCAATATATTGGGAATTGTATCAAGCCTTGTGTGGTTCATAGCATTGCTTCCACAATTATATAAAAATTATATGAGTAAAAATTCTGATGCAGTTAGTTTATTTTTCGTTTTATTTTGGATAGTTGGTGATATTTTAAATATGCTTACAGCTCTAACTAAAGGGATTTCTACGGTTATTGTATATGTTGCAATATATCATATTATTTTGAGTATAATGTTTGCATCTCAAATAATGTATTATAGATTAAGTTATTATCATCTGGTAGATGAAAATGAAAATGAAAATGAAACTGAAAATGAAAATGAAAATGAAACTGTAGAACAATCAATGTATTCATTAAATCGATTGTTATTCACAAAGAATGAGAAAATTTTTTTAATATCCAGTACAATTACTATTATATCGTATATTATTGGTCAACATTTATTAAGTCAAAATAAAATGATAGCCGATTTAGTTGCTTGGTTAACTACTATTATGTTTATAGGATCTAGAATTCCACAAATTATTTTAAATTATCAAAGAAAATCAACTGTTGGATTATCCATATATTCATTTATACTATTAAATATTGCAAATTATATTTTTATAGTATCAGTTATTGTTAATGTATGTGATAATATAGGAAACGAATATGAATTTTTTATATCTAATTTACAGTGGATAGTTGGTCCACTGATTGGAAGTATTTTGGATTTTGTATTATTATATCAGTTTTATTCTTTTAGAAACCAAGACATAAATTTTAACACATTGATGTGAAATTTAAACTACATTTTTATAATATATAGTTTAAATGAAATATAATACTAAAGGAATTTACTCAAGGAATTTATCCAAGTAATTTATCCATTAATTTATCCAAGGAATTTATCCAAGGAATTTATCCAAGGAATTTATCCAAGGAATTTATCCATTAATTTATACACTTGTTGTATATCCACGGAATTTCATTGTAGAAGATGTCCAAGACAATTGGTTAGTGGATGTATATTGAACTTGTCCAGAAGCTGTGATACTGAATACGATACCAGTGTAATCACCGACGTACGAACTGTTGACTACCCAACCGCTTCCTTTTTGAATACCTTTGAGTTCAAAGTTTGCATACAAGTTACCACCTACTGATCTTACTATAGTGATAGATACCATTGTATTGAATGCTCTGACTACAGCATTATCGAAAACAAGATCGGTAACATCTGCAGCAGAAGATTGGTTGTTAGAAGCAGAGAATGAAAGTTCAGACCAAATATCACCTAAACTTGGTGTAATATTTCTGGTATTTGCATACAAAGAAGTTCCAACGTATAATTTTTTGGATACAGCAGCACCTCCCAAAACAGTAAGAGATCCTCCAGTAGCAACACCAGTAGCATCGTCTGTGTTTATTGCCAAAAGAGTTCCAGAAGTGACACCAGTAGTGACGTTCAAAGTTCCTGAACTACTAGCAGTAGCGACGATGTTGCTGATGGTGGCCAAAGGAGCGTATACGCTAGCACTGCTGACTTGTGTGTTAGCAAAGATGCTAGCAGCAGTTACGTTTGTAACGTTAAGAGATCCTGAACTCATAGCAGTAGCGACGATGTTACTGATGGTAGCCAAAGGAGCATAGAAGCTGGCACTACTGACTTGTGTGTTAGCAAAGATGCTAGCAGCAGTGACGTCGGTGACGTTAAGAGTACCAGAACTCATAGCAGTAGCAACGATGTTACTGATGGTGGCCAAAGGAGCATACACGCTAGCACTGCTAACTTGTGTGTTAGCAAAGATGCTAGCAGCAGTTACATTGGTAACGTTAAGAGATCCAGTACTTGTAGCAGTAGCAACGATGTTACTGATGGTGGCCAAAGGAGCGTAAAAGCTGGCACTACTGACTTGTGTGTTAGCAAAGATGCTAGCAGCAGTGACGTTGGTGACGTTAAGAGTTCCAGAACTGATATCTGTAGCGACGACGTTACTGATGGTAGCCAAAGGAGCGTAGAAGCTGGCACTACTAATTTGTGTGTTAGCAAAGATGCTAGCAGCAGTTACGTTTGTAACGTTAAGAGACCCGGTACTTGTAGCAGTAGCGACGATGTTACTGATGGTGGCCAAAGGAGCATAGAAACTGGCACTACTGACTTGTGTGTTAGCAAAGATACTAGCAGCAGTGACGTCAGTGACGTTAAGAGATCCGGTACTTGTAGCAGTAGCGACGACGTTGCTAATAGTAGCCAATGGAGCGTAAAAGCTTGCACTACTAACTTGTGTGTTAGCAAAGATGCTAGCAGCAGTAACGTTGGTGACGTTAAGAGTACCAGAACTGATATCAGTAGCGACGACGTTGCTGATGGTGGCCAAAGGAGCGTAAACGCTGGCACTACTGACCTTGGTGTTAACAAGAATGTTAGAAGCAGTAATGTTGGTTGCCAAAAGATCGGTTACAGCAAAGTTTCCAGCAGACAAGTTAGTAGAGACGATGTTGGAGATGGTGGCATTGGTGGCGTTAATTTGTCCAGAACTGACACTTGTGGAAGCGAGTAAAGTGGAAGTTGTAATGCTGTTACTGACACGCATTTCACCAGTGACGTCAACAGTATAAGATGGGGCAGTGTTATTTACACCGACGTTTCCTCCAGTTGTGAAGATAGAACCAACGGTGTTACTGTTTCCGTATGCAATGAAATTTTGACTGATGCTAGCGATACCACCAGAAAAGTTAGTGTCGATGAGATTTGTTGTAGTGATGTTTACAGTTGTGATGGTACCAGCTACGAATAAATCAGAAGACAAGTACATATTTCCACCAGTTATGGTAGAAGCAGACAACCAAGAAGCACCTAACGTAGAGAATGATCCTAAAGTGGAATGGACGCTTCCAACTGTAATACCTGTAGCTTTAATATTTTCTATAGTACCACTTGGGGCATATAAGTTACCAGCACTAATAGAACTGGTTGCCAAAATGGTACCAACGGTCATACCAGTGGCATCAATAGATCCAGAACTCATAGCAGTAGCGACGACGTTACTGATGGTTGCCAAAGGTGCATAGAAACTGGCACTACTAATTTGTGTGTTAGCAAAGATGCTAGCAGCAGTGACGTTGGTGACGTTAAGAGATCCGGTACTTGTAGCAGTAGCGACGACATTGCTAATTGTAGCTAAAGGAGCGTATACACTAGCACTACTAACTTGTGTGGTAGCAAAGACACTGGCAGCAGTGACGTTGGTGACGTTAAGAGATCCAGTACTTGTAGCAGTAGCGACGACGTTACTAATGGTGGCTAATGGAGCGTACACGCTGGCACTACTAACTTGTGTGTTAGCAAAGATGCTAGCAGCGGTGACGTTGGTGACGTTAAGAGTTCCAGAACTGATATCTGTAGCGACGACGTTACTGATGGTAGCCAAAGGAGCGTAGAAGCTGGCAGAACTGATTTGTGTGTTAGCAAAGATGCTAGCAGCAGTGACGTCGGTGACGTTCAAAGTACCGGTGCTTGTAGCAGTAGCGACGACGTTGCTAATAGTAGCCAACGGAGCGTAAAAGCTTGCACTACTAACTTGTGTGTTAGCAAAGATGCTAGCAGCAGTAACGTTGGTGACGTTAAGAGTACCAGAACTGATATCGGTAGCGACGACGTTGCTGATGGTAGCCAAAGGAGCGTAAACGCTGGCACTACTGACTTTGGTGTTAACAAGAATGTTAGAAGCAGTAATGTTGGTTGCTGAGAGATCGGTTACAGCAAAGTTTCCAGAAGACAAGTTAGTAGCAACGATGTTGGAGATTGTGGCATTGGTGGCGTTAAATTGTCCAGAACTGACACTTGTGGAAGCGAGTAAAGTGGAAGTAGTGATACTGTTACTGACACGCATTTCACCAGTGACATCGACGGTATAAGATGGAGCAGTGTTATTTATACCAACGTTTCCTGCAGTGGTGTAGAGATTACCGAGGGTATTAGAGTTGTGTGTTGCTCTAAGTAAACCGGTGATATATGCTGATGCGGAAGTAAGACCAGTTGATAAATCAAGAGATCCTGAACTTGCACTAACAGAGTAGATGTTTCCGGCGGAGATTTGGAGTGTTGCCAAAATGGTTCCGATTGTCATACCAGTTGCATCAATAGATCCAGTGCTGAAAGCGGTAGCGACGATGTTACTGATAGTTGCTAATGGTGCATAGAAACTTGCACTACTAACTTTTGTAGTAACGAGTATATTTGATGCAGTAATACTGCTAGCAATAAGGTCTTGTACAGCAAATGATCCTGCTGTTAATGATCCGGAGATAACTGCATTTCCTTTTACGTACAAGTTATTTTTAGTTCCGATACCACCGTATACGACTAATGCAGCAGTTGTATCATTAGTAGCTTCAGTTGAGTCTGTAATGGTAGCGAGACCGGAAATGTTTGTTGTAAAAAGGTTAGAATTACCTTGTACAGTTGCTCCACCGTATAAAAATAATGATGCAGAACTTAAACTACTGGCTGTAGAATCTAAAATAGAAATAGGCTGATTAAAAAATAAATTTGAATAAATATTTGCCATGTGTTGTTTTTATACTATAGTCTAAGAAAAAAATAAACGCGATAATGCGTTTGAAAATGGTAATATAATAGTATATTATTATATTATTATACGTGAAAAGTGAAATTAATGGTTAATTATAATTTTTATTTACTTTAACAAGTATTATTATTAATTATCGATAATAAGGAATATAGAAATACCACTTGACAAGCACAATAGAATTAATATTAGTATGATAGTAATATGTGTATAGGAAACTGTCAATTTGCCATAACAAACAGCATTTTCAGTTAAAGGTTCTTTTGCACAAGTTTTACCGCCATTAATTGGTTGTATACATTCTCTTGTTCTAACAGCTGTGCCATTAGTACATTTCCATTCGCTCCAGTCTGATAATTTACCATCGGAACAGGTAGCGTTTTCAGTTAAAGGTTCGTTTGGACAAGGTTTACCACCATTAACTGGTGGTATACATTCTCTTGTTCTAACAGCTGTGCCATTAGTACAAGTCCATTCTCCCCAGTCTGATAATTTACCATCACTACATGTTATATTTTGATTTTCAGTTAAAGGATTGTTTGGACAAGGTTTACCACCGTTAACTGGTGGTATACATTCTCTTGTTCTAATAGATTTGCCATTAGTGCATTTCCATTCGCTCCAGTCTGATAATTTACCATCGCTACACTTTATAGTTTTTTCTAAATCTGATGGACAAGGAGCTCCTCCATTAATTGGTTGTTGTTGACAAGTACGAGTACTTTTTGCATTTGTACCATCACATACCCAAGCACTCCACTCACTAATTATACCATCTGAACAACTGTTATTCTCAGATAAAGGTTCATTTGGACAAGCTTTACCTCCATTAAGTGGTTGTATACATTCCCTTGTTCTAACAGCTGTACCATTAGTGCATTTCCACGCCCCCCATTCTGATAATCTACCATTTCTACATCCAAAAATGGTTTCTGCGTAATATTTTGTCCCATCTGATCGCGTAAGACAATTATTACCAATACACGTGTTATATGTTACAATACATCCATCTTGATTTTTATCACTAACTTGTATACCTCCTGGTAAGGTGATATAACCGCAAGGAGTTTCATCTATAAGCTTATAGTGATATAATTTCCCCTCAGTATTAAATTTTTGTATTCTAGTAAGATAAGGTGCAGTGGCAGGTATGTCGCCATAGGGTGTAAATCCACTGCAACTATTTGGGTTCGTGCCTTTTACACAAGCTTTAATGTGTCCAGACCAATGATTACTACAATCTAAAGTTTGAATTGGTTCTGTTACTTCACTATAATATTCTATCCAATTTGCTCCCCACGAATTTGAATTTGAAACAGGATGTAAATTTGGGTTTAATGAAGTTTGAATAGATATATTATAACTCTCTAAAACTCCATCGTTTTGAGATAATAATTCTATCTTTCCAGCATTAGTATAACAATTAACATATATATTTTCGTAGGATGCTCCTAAATCAATAGTCCAAGTTCCATTATTGGAATCTGTAACTGATGGGTTTTTTGTTGCTTCAAATGTTTCACATTTGAAAGTAGACCAAAACCCAGTACAATAGCTAAAAACAGAAGAACTTGTGGCATTTGATCTATCAATAGTTATATTCTCATATGTACCGTCACTTTTTTTTTTCTTGACTGTTATATCACCAACGTATAACAATTGAGATCTAGTAAATCGTATTTTTCTTACAGACATTATTATTAATCCAATAATAAAATAATAATAATAAAAATAATAATAAAAATGTTTATTTATAATTAATTTGCTTAAGAAGTAGCTTCATCATATGATGGTGGAGACATAACAGATGTAGTTTCAGATATATTAGATACATTAGTTGATTGGAAATCAGATGTATCTGATTGAGTAGTATATATATAATATGCTATACCAAGTAAAACGCCTCCTACAATTTGATGATATTCGTGAATTTGTTGTAATACATTATTGTTTGTATCTTTAGAGAAAAGTGATTCTGGAGACAATAAAATAACCAAACCTAAAATTACTAATAAGATACTTCCGATTTTATAATACATTTGTATAAAATACTAAAATAATTTTTTTTTTTTAAATGACTTTATTTAGAAACGTGTGTTGTACGATTTTTTTTTATTAATATAGATTAAGGATGTTAAGAAGTAGTATATTAGGTCAAGAATTTATAAATTATAGAAAGAATAATGATACGCATACAAGAACACGTTTTAGTGAATCTGTGAGATCCAAGGGTATAGGATATGTACCTATAGTAGTTGATTCGGTTGATCCAGAATTAAGCAAGGCATTAGCAACTTATGATAAAACATTTTCAAGATATATAAAATATGGTTTTGAGATAATGATGCATATGGATGAAACAGTAATAGACTTGATAAAGGAAATAAAAATAGATTTGATAAAGAAAGATTATGATTATAGATATTTATCAATTGGTCTAGAAGATGGTACAATACCAGATATGAATATAGATTTAGGTACCTTATATAAGAAAAATAGAAACAAAGACGATAAGATATTATATGTATTATTGACACAAGAAAAGACAATGTATGGTTATATAATGTCTATTATTAGATATTTGGGTGAAAATATAAAGACTTATATATGGAAAACTGAATAAAACGACTAATATTTTAATAAACAGAGAGGGATCTATCACGTGATTTGCTTTTCATTTTAATTAATTTATGTTTGACTTGATTTAAATTATTTTTTCCAGAGATGATATCTTTTGTTATATTGTATATTTTTTGTTCAAAAGGTGTGAGATCTTTGGAGCATTTAAATTGGTTTAAACCAATCATATCTCGAAATACCAATGCTATTGAATAAATATCAGGATTTATATCCATATTTACTGTATCATCGGGATCGTGATAATCTAGTTCTTTTAATGAATAAACTGCAGTAGACATTGGAGCACATTCTTTTTCATCCATAAAACATCCTCCTAATAAGTCTATCAAAGATACATCTGGATTACTTGTATCATCTATATTTATCATTATATTTGCTGGTTTTATATCACGATGAACATATTTCCATTTATTATGCAAATCATCTAATGCATCTAATAATTTTATCATAATTTCTAATTTTAATTCATCATTTTTATTATCGGAACATTTATTTTTATTAATAAAAGTTTCTAAATTAATACCTTGAAAATATCTTACAATTAATCTAATATATTCTTCATTACGTTTTTTAACTATTCCGATATCAACAGGGCATAATATTAATTTTAGACAATTTAAATTTTTTGTTGTAATTTTTATAAAATTACTAATTTCTTTTATATTACTTTCATCATATGGATATTTAAAATCATATGCTACATATAATTTAGGCATTTGAGAAACAGACATCTTTCTACTTGTTTTTTCTATAACTAGAAATGCCTCTTTAAATGCTCCCCTACCAAGTAATACTTTTTCATTTGTTTTTAATTTTCTTTGCTCTACATATTTAGATGAAATATCACCATATTTATTTTTAATTTGTTCATGTAAAATATCAGCTGGCGAGTCAACTTTTTCCACGTGTTGTAAATTCAATTTAGGAGAAAATTTTCTTAAAGGCATATTATAATAACCTGTAAAAAAAAATATTTAATAATAAAAGTAAGTTTAATTTTAAAACACGTGATCAGAACCTTCATCGTAATCATAATAATAAGAGTATTTAGTTTTGTGTTTTTTTGATTTGCATTTGTGTTTTTTTGATTTGCATTTGTGTTTTTTTGATTTGCATTTGTGTTTTTTTGATTTGCATTTGTGTTTTTTTGATTTGCATTTGTGTTTACTTTTGCTTTTGTGTTTACTTTTGCATTTGTGTTTACTTTTGCATTTGTGTTTACTTTTGCATTTGTGTTTTAATTTACACTTACATTTGCTTTTGCTTTTGCTTTTTGACGTACATTCACATTTGTAGTGTTTAATTCTTATATGTGGTTTACTTACACATATATCTATTTCTGGAGAAAGTTCAATATCAATTGGAACTTTTTGAGGCGAGCATTTTCTATATTGTTTATTTAATGTATTTGATGTAGAACTATGTTGTTTATTTGATGCATTTGATGTATTTGATGTATTTGATGTAGAACTATGTTTATTTGATGTAGAACTATGTTGTTTATTTATCGTAAAATTATGTTTTTTTTTCATAATTATTTATTATATTATTATACAAAATAATTAAAAAACATAAAAAGAACACATTAAACGAAAATCATATTATGTATTACATTATTTTTTACAAGGTGTGCAAATACATACCGCATTATTTTTTAACGTAATCTTTGGTTTATCTATACACAAAGTAATATCAGGTTGTATTTCTAAATTCATAGGAACTAATATTGGTTCACAAGGTTCAGGTGGACATTCGTCTTCTGGTGGTACAGGTGGATCAACTGGTGGTACAGGTGGATCAACTGGTGGTACAGGTGGATCAACTGGTGGTACAGTTGGTGTAAATTGTGGCGCAGCAGATTGTGGCGCAGCAGGTGTAGTTGGTTCTGGAGTTGACATTTTTATATATTATACAAATAAAATAAATTTTTCGAATTGAGTATAAAAATCAATTAAAATAATTTGAACGCGTTATACACAAAAAATGTTTAAAAAAAAATGAAATAAAGGGAGTACAAATAAGAATTTTAAATGAAGACAAAAGTTATAAATTTTGTTGCGTCACCATCTTCGGGTAAAAGTTTAATGGCAGCCTTGGTATTTTCAGAGTTAAAGATGATGCATTTTAGGGCGGAATATGTTCAAGAATATGCAAAAACATTAATTTGGCAAGATCGTTTAGAAGAATTGGCTAATCAATATAATGTATCATATGAACAATATAAGATGATTAAATCAGTTGATGACAAAGTTGATTATATATGCTTAGATTCACCATTGTTATTAGGTTTATATTACAATAGACATCACGAAGATAATGTATCTGATATGAATAAGACAGAGAAGATGATTTTGTCTAAGATGAATGAATTTGAAAATATATATATTTTCTTGGATAGGAATGAAGAATATCCTTATGAAAATGCTGGAAGAATTCATAATGAATCTCAATCAAAACAGATAGCAAAGGATTTATTATGTTTATTAAATGATTTTGGTATAAAATATAAGAGATTCAAGTCAGATAGAAGAAGTGTAAATGATATTTTATGTTATATTTTAAACGAATGTTGATATTAATGTGTTTAAAGAAAAGGATATAGTATATTTAAGTATATATATTTATGATAAATATAAGATTGTTTTTTGTTATATTACTGGTATTGTTGGTAGTTGTACCTATAATATTACAATATATATATGGATGGGGGGTTTCATTCCCATTGAATAACAAGACTTATAATATAAGCGTATATGGTTTTTATTTATTTAGTTATATTTTAATTCAGGGAGTTTTTTCTATATTGAATGATATAAGTATTAAAGGTATAATAACTAACAAGAACAAAAACGAAAAGGACAAAAACGAAAAGAACAAAGATGGTATACCAAAGATAAATATAATGGTAGTGGGTTACAAGGAAGATCCTGTTTATTATAAAATGTGTTTAGAATCAATAAGGATGTGTTATAAGAATGTTTTAAATTTGAATAAAATTTATATAATAGTAGATGGGAATGATGTAGATGATAAATACATGGTAGATATGTGTTTTGAAGTCTTTAATGAAACAAAGTTTGTACATATTAATTTTGATGATGCAAATATGAGAGAAGAGGTATTATTATTAGATATGTCAGATGTACATCAAAATGATATAATATGTGTTAGTCAGAAGAATAATGGTAAAAGATCAGCTATGATGACGGGGTTTAAATTTAGTTTTTTAGAAAATAATTTATATAATACTAATGTTGGGTTGATTTTTTGTACAGATAGTGATACGTTAATAAATAATGAAAGTATAATGGAAATGAGTAAATGTTTTGGAAACAATATAGGTGCAATGGTTGGTGATTTGGGTATACATAATAAATATGATTCATTGATTTCATTTATGAGTTCTGTGAGATATTGGTATGCGTTTAATTTAGAAAGAGCATATCAATCGTTTACTGGGAATGTATTATGTGTTTCTGGTCCAATTGGTATGTATAAGATGGATTATTTAGAAAAAATAATTGACGATTGGTCTAATCAAAGTTTTCTTGGTAATGTATGTAGTTATGGTGATGATAGACATTTAACAAATAAGATATTAGAGTTGGGTAAAAATGTAAAATATGTATCATCTGCATATGCTGAGACGGAGACTCCGAGTGATTGGTATAGGTTTTTTAAACAACAGAGTAGATGGAATAAGTCAGCTTTTAGGGAGTTTTTTTGGACTGTTAAGATTTTAAACAAGCATTCCTTGTTTATGACGGTAGATCTGGTTTATATGATGATGTATCCATATATAGTAATAGGGTATTTGATGTATATTTTATGGAACAAGACGATATTTGAGTTTAGTTTGTATTTTTCAATAGTTTTGTTTTTAGGTTTTATAAAATCGATATATGGTGTAATAAGGAGTGGTAAAATAGAAAATATGTTTTATTTCACTTATATTTTTATATATGTTACTACAATTTTTCCTTGTAAATTATGGGCTATAATAAATATAAATGATAATTCTTGGGGTACTTTGCCTAGAAAAATATCAAATAATAGATCAATATCGTATGATATATTAGTTCCGATTATATGGAACATTATTTTAGTGACGAGTATAATATACAATATTTGGAATAGTATAAAAGGTGGATATAGTGATTTCGTGTTATTTATAGTTGTAACAAGTGTATCATGTATTTCTATATTGTTATCTTGGTTTTATGTTAGTGTAAAAAGGAAAAATAAAAACAATGTTACGGAACGTGGTTTAAAGATTGAATAAAAAAATGTAAAAATAAAACACAAACATTAAAAAATGAATAAAATTGTTAATTAACTAGAAAGTTATTATGTATTGTTTACAAGTTGTTATTGCGCATCCTAGTTATAAACGTCCGTCTGCGGAAGTAATCATTGAACATTTTAGAGATGAAAAAACAGCAAAGATTCGTTTAAATGAAATAAAACTTCAATACATTGAAGATTTTAATATTGATAAAGCATCTGGTGAATTTGCGTCTTGTCAAGAAGATGAAGATGAAGATGAAATTGAAAATATAGATGAATATGTTACAATTGAAGAATTTGATAAACTTGTTGAAAGTGGAAAATTATATGATATAGTTTACAGAGACTCTTATATGGATCAAAATCCATTCGAGTATAAAATTACAAAGATTGTGTTTTCATAAATCAAATATTCTTTCAAGGTAATCGTCATTAATATAAAATCAAATGTAAAAATACAAGTTAATATAAAATTGAAAAAAAATGTGTTAACAATAATTATCAATGAGTGTTGATAACTATTTGACTTATGTTATTGAAAAATTTTTTGTATTTCATCCTTTGGCAGAATTGGATGAGTCAAATACAGTTGATGACATTGATATTTTTAAAAGAGAAAATGTTAAAAATGTTAATACCAAAAAGAAAATGAATGACAAGAATATGATAGAATTAACAAAGGACATCTTTAACAAATTTAAGATTTATAATATTTGTGTAAAGGATCCAATTGTAGGATATGGTGATAATTTAAAAACAGATAGAGATGCTGAGAATATTTATATGATGTTTAAAAAGTATAAAAACACAAGTAGTAAAACAGTTTCTCGAAAAGATCAAGAAATGGATCAAGAAATGGTTCAAAATACAGATCAAGAAATGGATCAAGAAATGGGTCAAGAAATGGATCAAGAAATGGTTCAAAATACAGATCAAGAAATGGTTCAAGAAATTTGTCAAGAAATGAATGAACTTGTGCTACAAAAATACGAAGCGAAATTTTATTTAGATAATGATTTGGATAGTAATCATAGTTATTTTGTTGCAAAAGTTCATTTGAATTTTTATCAAATGTGGACTATATTTAGGATATTACCTTGCGTGTATGAATCTGGTAAATCTAAATACGAGTGGAAGTTTAAACACGTATCATCTGATACAGTAATAAGTATCTATGATTGGAATAACAAAGATTCATTATTAAATACAAAATTGTGGTATATAGGGTCATCTAGTAATGATAAGAAGATTGTTGGTGAATTTTTGAGTGTGTTATGTGATGCAATACAGACATATAATGTATATTATAAACAACCAATTGAGGAAAAAACTTTTACAAGCGATAATGAAAGTGTAGATAAAGAGTTGAAAGTAATCAAGCGTAGTTTAGTTGAAAAAAGAGAAATTTTAAAAAAATTATAATTTATTGATATATATTATAAATAGAAATGGAATACATTGATAATGTTTATGTAATAAACATGGACCATTCGACTGATAGGTTAAAGCATATGGAAGATCAGGTTGATATTATTGGGAAACCATTTAAGCGTATTTCAGCTATTGTAGGAAAAGAAATGACTAAAGAAGAAATAAAAAATGTATCAAATACGTTTTGTAGTGTGTTTTGTACATCAAGTATGATTGGTATATTTATGTCTCATAGAAAGGCTTGGGAAAATGTGGTAAATAACAATGATAGGTATGGTATGATTATGGAAGATGATTGTAGTTTAATACCTAGTTTCCAAGAAGATTTAAAACAATGCATTGATGAATTGTTTTTGGTAGATCCAGAATGGGATTTTTTATATTTAGGATGTTTTGGTGGTTGTGATAAGAACCCAGATGAATATGATTTTATTACGAAAATGCATGTTCTTTTGATGAGTTTTTCAATTGATAAGATAAATCATAAAAAACCTAATATGTATTCGTTTACACCTGAAAGTCCTACGGGGTTTCATTGTTATGTAGTATCACAAAAGTGTGCTAAAAAACTTTTAAAAATAATGGATAAAGTATCTTATCACGTAGATGTTGCATTTTTAAACAAAGCAAATAAATTTAATGTATATAGTTCTTCTAAAACTTTAGCGTATCAGTATACTAATTCTGAACATTCTACACAAACAGAAAACTTTCCAATTATTCTTAATAAAATGTTTAATAATTTTGAATGTAAAAAAAAACTTTCTTATAGTTATTATCTTTCAGCACCGATTGTTGGAATTTACAAATACAATGTCAATTCTTACTTGCTTTTTTTACTTTTAATAACTCTTATTATACCAAATGATTACAAAGTTTATTTAGGTCTTGTAATTGGTTTATATTTTATAATAGAACTAGTTGTAAATATCTCAAATTATCATTATATAATGTTTTGGTCGATTTGTATTTTAACAATTGCTATTTTGAAAAATATTTTTATAAAAAATCTAAAAAAAATACAGTGAACGATGTTTTATTTGGATAATTATAGAAAAAATTGATTTTTTTTTATAAAATAGATAATTTAAATGCATATGAATAGTATGAATAGTAACACAAATAACGTTTCAATTTCCTTAATTAAGGAAATTGAAGATGTAATTGAATCGGAAATTGAATCAGAAATTGAATCAGAAATTGAATCAGAAATTGAAGATGAAATTGAAGATGAAATTGAATCAGAAATTGAAGATGAAATTGAAGATGAAATTGAATCAGAAATTGAAGATGAAATTGAATCGGAAATTGAAGATGAAATTGAATCAGAAATTGAAGATGAAATTGAATCGGAAATTGATGATGAAGAATTAATGAATTATTATTTAAATAATGGGTATGATGACGAAAGTTATCAAGACGAAGGTTATCAAGATGAATGTTATGATTGTTTGGATTTATAATAAAGTTATTTTACACCTTGAAGATTTAAAATAAATTATTTTTTGTGAGAAATTTAAAATTAAGTATATTTAACAACGTTTACTCGTATGGTATCATTTGTGTCGAAAATGATTCCTGAGCCACCGTCAACAAAGAAAGATATAGTATGTATACCTGATGATAAAGATCCTGTCCATTCGAGTGTTTGACATGCTATATGTAAATTTTGATGTATGGTTTGTTTTATAAAAGTAGAGCCATTATTATTGAATGGTGCACCATCAATGTACATGATGAATTTTTTCAAGACATAAACAGAAGATGTGGTACAAGTGAATTGTGATTTTATGTTTACGGTACACAATTCTGATAATTCAAATGCTAGTGGCCATCGTCCATTATTGATTGCTGAGTTGAAATTTCCATTTCCTTCTAATGAGGTGTTATCAAGTATACCTTCGGAATATGTTGTGTTATCGTATTTGAAGAGTCTTAGCATATTTAATCCTGGATTTATTCCGGATCCACTTGGAAATAAAAATTTGTAGTATGTATAATCGATACTATTTTCTGGTATTCTTGCTGAAAAATATCCTGAATAATTAAGAGCTGTAAATACTTGATTTTCATGTATGTTAGTGAAGGTTAAGTTATCATTGCTACCTTGTATAGTTATGAATAATGGATCTTCGGAATTAATTCTTCCTTCTAGCGCTACATATCTTACTTTTTGTGTTTGTGGTAATTGTACAGTGATCCAAAAGTTTGTGTTTTCACCGAGTGTTACCCAATCAGTTGGGTTTTTTATACTACTCATACATTTATAGGCCAAGTATGTGCTATCGAATTCCGAGCTAGCTGTTACATAATAGTCACCGTCGTTTCCGGAAACTGGTCCATTTGAATTCATTACTGGAGTAACAAGATTCATAGGATATACATTAACTTTTGTAGGTCCAGATCCAATACCAGCTGAGATTGTTGTGGCAGTCCATTCTGATCCATCCCATATGAGAGCTTGTCCAGATAAAGGTGTCATATTTGTATTAACGTCTTGTAATATTTTAATACTAGAGTTGATTTCATTGGATGTGATTGAGTTACAAGTGATATTTTTCATAACAGCTAGACCACCGGATAAGATAAGAGATCCTGAAGATGTATCATATGAGTCTGTGGTGGAATAAAAAGTGGATGTATCATTTGAAAATTCAAGGAATGTTTTTGGTGTAAAATTGGTAGGGCTAGTGATATCAGATAATGTGATTTTTGTTCCAGTATATGTATAAAGACCTATACCACCTCCGCCTGCTAAACTAGCATTAGCGATGACTATTTTATTAGTGGTGGATTCTGTAAAAATGGATCCGTACCAATTTCCATCATCGCGTTCGAGTATAATTTGTCCAGAAATATTACCACCAGTTTGATTATCAACGTATCCAATAGCTATAGCAGCAGAGTTTTCAATGGTTTGATTAGTACCTGGTTCAGGTTTTCCTTGAATATATAAATTAGAAGATTTTTGTGTAGTGACATTGGTATTATTTGCGGAGAGTGTAGGTTTGGATAGGTAATTGTTTGTCCAAAAAGATATGGTTCCATTGTTTGGTGTGGTGTTGTCTATAAATGTTATTGGTTGTATATGTAATGTATTTCCTGAAGTTGTAGATGGTATATATATTGTATCAGATCCTATTGTGATGTGTTTGTTGACTATTATACTGTCTGATAATATTAGGTTACTTGCTGACATATTATTTAATATAGTCAAGTTTGTGGCGTCAAATTTTGTTGCATTAATGTTTGTTGCATTTACGATATTTAAGTTGGATGTGCCTGTTGCAGAAAGTGATGCAGTGCTTACATTTGAGAATAATCCTGTATTAGTAATTTGTAGATTAACGGTTGATATATTAGTACAATTAAGATGTGTTGTGATAAGATTTGTGGTTGTTTGCATTGTATTATTTAAAATTGGTACAGTTAAAGAATTGCTTACATGTATATTACCAGTACTAAGATTTGAAGAATTGACAGTTGCGAGTATAGAGATATTGGGTACATTAAGATTGGATATTGTAGATGATATAATAGTTGCCCGGTTGAGTTGAGCAAGTGTAGTGGATGATAGATTACCTGTACTGAGATTAATACTTGCGACAGTACCTAATATGGTAGTGTTATTTACGTAAAGATTACCAGTGGTTAAATTGTTAGTGATTAGTTGTGTTGTGGTGATATTTGTGTTAATAAGGTTAGTGTTATTTATACTAGGTACAGTTGTATTTGTCATTACTGCATTTATGGATGTAATGTTTGTCATTGAGGTGTTCTGTAAATTTGTGGTACCACTTACAAAAAGTGATCCGGTGCTAAGATTAGAAGAGTTGATGGTTGTTTGTATGCTTATTCCAGAAATTCTTAGTGTACTGGCTGTAATATTTTCAGTAAAGAGATTTGTATTAATGATGTTATTTGCGTTTATATTATTTGTGGTAGCATTAGTGGTAGTTATATTTGATGTTATGATATTATTAACAGTTATATTAGTTGACAATACGTTATTTGAAGAGATATTAGTTGATACTACGTTATTTGATGTTATAGAAGATGTGATTATATTAGTATTTGTGATATTAGTTGTTGCGATATTTGTTGTTTTTATATTGGATGATGTGAAATTAATATTGAATAAGTTAGATGTGGTTGTGTTTGTTAATGATGTATCAGTAGTTACAATTAAGTTATTTGATGATATTGATTTGAATGATCCGTATGACGAATTGGTTTGTACGGATAATATATTAGTGGAGAGTATTGATGGTGCAGTAATATTGGATGTTATGTTCAAGTTTGATAATATACCAGATGACCCGGTGATATTTGTAAGGATAATGTTATTAGTAGTTATGTTTAATGTGTTAATTTGTGATGAAACGATGTTAGTTGTTGATATATTAGTGTTTTGTGAGTTTACAGTTCTTATGGAATTTAACAAGTTCAATGAACTTGCTGATATATTTGTGGATAGCATATTATTGTTGGTTAGACTAGTAGCGATTATATTAGTGGATGTGACATTTGTTGTTTGTATGTTGGTTAAGACGAGTGAAGATGCTGTAATATTTGCGAGATAAGAGTTTGTTGCAGTTACACTTGTATAAGATGCGTTATTAGATAAAATTGTATCGAATGACGAAGATCCGTTGATGGTGATATTACCTACTGTTAGATTTCCTTGTATAAAGAGGTCATTTGATACATTTATATTTGAAGTCCAAATTTTACCAGAAATGGATGCTCCTCCCAGGACAGTTAAACTACCACCAGAGCCAATTCCTGTTGAAGTTTTTGTGTTTGATATATAGACAGGTGATGATACATTGAATATATTGGAATCGAATGTTATTTCTGACAAGGTTATTAATGGATTAGTTCCATTACCAACGACAAAACAGTTAGGTGTAAAAGTTGTCTTACCTGTACCACCATATGGTATACTAATAGTATTTGCAGACCAAGTACCTGTATTTATATTTCCTAAAGCAGTGACATGTGTTAAGCTAGAATTTACATTTAATGTGGTTGCGACTTTAGTAAGACCAGTTCCGGCTTCTATTTGAGATGGTGCGACTCCAGCAGCTACAGTGTCATCGACATATTTTTTTGTTGCAGCATCAGAGTTATTTGTGGGGTAACCAACATTTGAAATTCGTGCAGAATTATTATCCATAAAACCTTTAACTTTAACACCTCCAAAAGTGTAGACAATATGTTGCGATTGATTGGACATCTCTTATAATATAATAATTAAAATAAGTTTAATAAAAACTCAATAAATAAAAAAATTGAATTTTTTTCTAAAATAGAAATAAATATGTCTATTTGTGAAGGATTAAGTGCAAAGTTTGAAAAGGAATTAACAAGTTTTATCGCCTGGTTACCATCTACAGAGTACAATGTATCAGATGTTGCAAATGGTTCCAAGGTTGATTGAAAGATGTTGTGCTTTCATCATTTCAGGAACCTGGTCGTAATAAATTGGAAACCTTTATTAAAGAATTAATGAAGGTGTATTTTTTGCACGAGAATGGAGTTGAAATAACTGATGTAAAATTAATTGCTAAACAATTTCGAGAAGCTCCAAAAGAATCTAAAAAAGTTCCAAAAGAATCTAAAAAAGAATCTAAAAAAGAAACTAAAAAAGAAACTAAAAAAGAAACTAAAAAAGAAACTAAAAAAGTAACTAAAAAAGTAACTAAAAAAGTAACAGAAAAAGAAACAGAAAAAGTAACAGAAAAAGAAACTAAAAAAGAAACAGAAAAAGAAAAAGAATCTAAAAAAGAAAAAGAAACTAAAAAAGAAAAAGAAACTAAAAAAGAAAAAGAAAATGGATTAGATAAATCAGAAGAATGTTTTATAAGGGCTTTACTATATTGTAGTAAAAAATTAGTAAAATGCTTTGGTAACAATACGGATGACGAATGGAAATTGACGATTGGTTCAAAAGTATTTTCAGTTGATAATTTGATAAATGAAGATGATTTTGAAAGAAACGAGTGGTATTTAGCAAGTTTTGAAAAGAGATCACAAAAAGAAAAAGATTTATTATTTTATATGGATAATTTTATAAAAAACAAGGATATAGAAAATGCGATTGAAGAAAATGCGATTGAAGAAAATGCGATTGAAGAAAATGCGATTGAAGAAAATGCGATTGAAGATAAGGGAGATGATTTAGATGAACTTATTGGTAAAATTGACACAATTGATATTGAAGATAAGATTGATATTGAGTTGGATTTAATTGAAGATGATGTAGATATTAACATTGACGATATTGACTTTGATTTTTAAAAAGTTATGTAGCTTTTGAACAAAATATATAGCACGAAAAGTGCAATTTTATTATTTTATACATTTTTTACACAATTTCTAATTTTTTTTTTCTTTCTATATAGTATATAAAGTATATAAAAAATGTCGCAAACAAATACAAACGTAAACACAAATACTCAGGATCAAGCCCAAGGTCAAGCCCAAGGTCAACTTCAAGGTCAAGAACAGGGTTCCATTGATCAGATAGAACAATCAATTCAACCATCAAATACAAATATTATGCTTCAAATCGCTCCTCGTGAAAGAACATATTCAAGTTCTAGTTCCTCAAGTTCTAGTTCAACAGACTCGAGTTCTTCTAGTTCTAGTTCTTCAAGCTCTAGTTCTTCAAGCTCTAGTTCTTCAAGTTCTAGTTCTTCAAGCTCTAGTTCTTCAAGTTCTAGTTCTTCAAGTTCTAGTTCTTCAAGTTCTAGTTCTAGTTCTTCAAGCTCTAGTTCTTCAAGCTCTAGTTCTTCAAGCTCTAGTTCTTCTGATACAGATACAGATACAGATACAGAAGATGCAGTAACTCAGTTATATCACACGACTATATTTTAAAATTGGTAATGGGTAAAGGTATAATTTATGATCTAAAAAAATCTATATGATAGTATATTAAAAATACTATTTTAAGTTAAACAATTAACTTAAAAAGAATGTAAAATGTAATGTGTAATTAGGGTAATGTGTAATTAGAGTAATGCAATTATATATGCTATAGTTCCGTTTAATATAGCTATTGTTTTTAAACGTGGGTGTTTGGGAGTAAAATCACCATATCCGATTGTGAACCAAGTTATAATATTATAATAAAATATATCTGATAATTGTAATATTTCGCCATTTTCTTTAAACTTTGATTATCAATAGTTGTAAATAAATAGTACATATATATAAATATAAATAATATATTTATAATAAAACTAATAAGAGTTGACCATATATCTTATTAAGATGTTCCATCTGAAGATGTTTCTTTTTGTTCTTCGATAGTCTTTTTTGGTCTTCCTCTTGGTGTTGGTATAGCTGAACTGATAAGTGGTGTTGAATTTGGTGGTGGTAGTATATTTGGGTGTAATTTTTTTAGATGTGTTTTGAGAATTTTTTCAGTGGATAATTGTGCAGAGCAAATATGACAACTGAATTGTTTAAGTTCTACGTTGGTAGCTTTTCGTTTGAAAAAGTTATCTAATAGTGTGAAACTTAGTTGTGATAGAGAATTGACGTTAGCTTTGATTATATCTAAATGATGTCTGAATGTTTGTATATAATAATTATATTCGATTTTAATGTTTTGATAAAGTCTTTGATCTAGTACGATACAATCTGATTGTTTATCTTTTAGTTCTTGATGCATATTATAGATGATATTGCTTGCTAATTTGAATATACTAGAGTCAAATTGATGTGAATGAACGAAAACGATTATATTTTTATCTACAATGTCGATTTCAAAGTGTTGTTTGTTTGCAATACCACCAAATGCATTACATAAAATACCTGAACAGTTGTTTTGTTGTATGTCATTATAGAATTTGTCAAGATCTCTTTTAGGTACTGTTTTACTACCAAAGTTTTTAGAATCAATAAGTATGGTTGGTTTGTTTTCTTTTACGAGTTGTATATCTCCGGAATTTGGGTTATGTGATGTATCTATAACTTCAGTGTCAGAAAACGATTCTGTAAGAATATTTAGTAATACTGTTTCAGCAACTTGACCTTTTTTAGATGAGTTATTTGAAAAATTTTCGTTAATAGATGACAATGTGTTTTCTATAGACATAATTTTGTTATTAATTTGATGTGAATCTAATGATTTTTCAAATGTTGATTGTATATTAGTCAAGACATCTAAATTTTTACGATCAATGTCATTTAGTTTTTGTGAATTTAAGATTTCGATACGTTCTCTAAAATTTTCAAAGGTAAATTTGAGTTGTTCAGTGTTGTTTTGTTTTTGTAATTCTTTTTGTAGTTCTAGAAACATTGATTTGATTTCATTATTGGAAGTATCTTTGATGGATTCTAGTTTTGTTTGTAATATGGTGTTTTTTGATGACAAGTTATTTAGTTGGTTGTTTTGCTGGTTTAAAAAGTGTTTGATCTCGTCTAATTTATTATATAAGATGTTTGAATTTGAAGTGTTACAACCCAGAATTTTATCAACTTCAATGTACGTTTTTACAAAATGTGTAATGCTCTTTTGATTAGATGTAAAATAAGAGATAATGGAAGAATCAGTTAATAATTTTTCTACTTCTGAAGTGTAAGTTTCAAGAGTCATATTGAAAGCTTTTCAAGTCTATTTATTATATAAATATTATCTTTAAATAGACTTTTTTAATTTAATGTGAATAAGTAAAGAGTTTTGTTAAGTAGGGTTAACATTTCGTCTCGTATATTTAACAAGTCAGTATCAGATTCAGATACGTAATTATTCATATCATTTGAAAGATAATTGATATATTCCTTGATGAGAGTATCGGCGGAATCATCTGTGATTTCGCGTATAGATAGTTTGAATGAGTCTGAAAAATCTGGACGTTCATATCTTCCCATGTAAACTTCAACGAATTCGTCAATGAGTGGTTGTAATCCAGAGAAGAGATCATCAGTGGCTTTATGTCTTGCAAAGTTTGTGGTTTGCCAATGGTAGAGTTTGATGGTGTTTGACATGTGGAAGAAGATTTTGATAAGATTTTCACAACCCATAGTTTTTTATACAATAATTAAAGAAAAAAAAATTACATAATTAACAAAATGATCATTTTAAACAATTTAAAAATAAGATTAGATAAGGAATAAAAGAAGAGATGAATAGTAATGTTGTATTAGTTAATACAGAATATGGTAGTATATACGTGATGAAAAATGATATTATTGGTTTAGAGATATTAAACAAAGGTTATCACGAAGATAATATAGTAAAAATGTTATCCAAATATACAGATGGTGGTATGGTTATTGACATTGGTTCAAATATAGGTAGTACTTCATTGGCATTAATGTCAATGGACAAGAGTTGTAAAGTTCGTAGTTTTGAACCACAGTTATACTTGGCACAAATGCAAAAGGAAACGATGAAAAAAAACGATTATTTAGATAGAATTC
>Ga0208022_1000112_pt1 | contig 31651 bp, 21 predicted proteins | sample ColrivemetaGS747_FD_187622 | JGI IMG/M metagenome (GOLD analysis project Ga0208022, IMG submission 187622) | Estuarine microbial communities from the Columbia River estuary - Freshwater metaG S.747 (SPAdes) (version 2) | ecosystem: Environmental > Aquatic > Marine > Intertidal zone > Estuary ...
TCCAAACGCAGTTTCAACAAATACTAGTACTGGTACTCTAAGAGTAACAAACGTAACAGTTGGTACTTCTCTTATTGTTTCTACAGGAAATATTGGTATTGGTACTGCTACTCCAAGTTCTAGTACAAAAATGGAATTATTCATACCAACATCCAACGGTGGAACTGGCCCACTTCAAGCAGCAGAAACAGCTTTGAGAATATCTAGACTAGGAGTATTTAATCAATCGTATAATAATACTGTAGATTTTAAAATTAAAAGATATGATACTGCAATAACTACTTCAAGAACACAATTAGAAATATGGATGGCAAATGGAGTAACGGCTGAACCAGAAAATCCTATAATGTCTATACGAGGAGATGGAAATGTAGGTATTGGCACTACTGCTCCAGCTTTTATACTCGATGTAGTAGGGACAGCTCGTTTTTCAAGTGGATTAACTACAGGTACACTAACTGCAACATCATCTACTATACCAAATACAGTTTCAACAAATATTAGTACTGGAACCCTAAGTGCAACATCATCTACTGTACCAAACGCAGTTTCAACAAATATTAGTACTGGTACAATACGTGCAAGCGGTGTTGGTTATTATAGTGATAATATTACATTTCCAATAGGTAAAGGTATTTCTTTTAATAATGGTTATAGAACAAATAATGGTAGTTATGCTTTATATGCAGATAATGTAGCAAGTAATAGTCCTATTCGTTTAGTTGGAAGTTCTGATTCAGGAATACAAAGGCCATTTCAAATAGGACACTTTTCTAGTGATAATGCTGCAAGTACTTGGAACTCTCAATTTTCAGTTAATACATTCAGTGGAAGTTTAACAGCAAGTTTTAATAGTAATACAATAGGAAATATTATTACAACTGGAGGAAATGTTGGTATTGGTACTGCTACTCCAACTAGACAACTAAGTTTAACAGGTGATTTTGCAATGGATAATGCAAAAGTGATGTACGCAAAAAATTCTGCTGGAACTGAAGAGATATTTTTTTGGCCACGGTGGACAGATAATATGACTTATTTAAATTATGGTTCAGGAGGGTTTAATATAAGAAATAATACTTCTACAACAATAATGTTTTTAACAAATGGAGGAAATGTTGGTATTGGCACTCAAAGTCCTGGTGTAAAGTTAGATGTTGTTGGAGGACCCTATGATCCTACAATTAGATGTAATAGTTCAAAAGATGCTATAATATCACTTAAAGCAACTAATAATAGAGATTATTGGATTGGAAGTGGTGCAGATACTGGTGGTATTCCTGCTCCATTAGCAAATAATTGTTTTTTTATTTATGATAATACAGCTGGCGCTGTTCGTTTTGTAGTAGATTCAACTGGAAGTATTGGTATTGGAACTACTAGTCCTACTTATAAATTAGATGTTAATGGAACTACTAGATTAAATAGTACTGTTCTTGTTGGTGGGCGCTTTGAAATTGATACAACTAGATTTGTTGTAGGAGTAGATGGAAACGTTGGTATTGGAACTGCTAGTCCACAAGGTAAGTTAGATGTTGTTGGAAGTGTTAGTAATTTCTCTATTTTTAGAGGAGGAGCAAGCGATGCAAATTCTAAAACAACATTAAATGCAGTAAATGCAAATTGTATGTTAATGTCATCGATGTCAGGGAGTACAATGTTTTTTTATGGTAGAGACACTGGAACTAATTATAGAAATACTTGGGCGGCAAGTACTTATTTTACAGGACAACACGGAAATAAACCTATTGATGGTGAGGAATATTTAAAATCAAACTTAACAGATTACGTAGGTCTTATTGTAAGTTCAGCAGACGATGGATTTTATTCAGTTAATCCAATCACAAAAGAAGAACTTACAGGAAAAGATGCTATTAATATTTCAGAAGCTCTTCCAAAGATAAAATTAACTACAGTAGATCAAGATAAATCTGTATGGGGAGTTATAACTAATGTTAAAAATGATAATTATAATGTAGATGGAACATTTGATACTGATGATAATACTGAGTGGAGTGATAGATTGGAAGGTTCTGTTCGTATAAACGGTCTAGGAGAAGGTGCTATTTGGATATCTAATATAAATGGAAATATTGAAAACGGTGATTATATATGTTCAAGTTTAATACCTGGATATGGAAAACGTCAAAATGATGATCTTTTACACAATTATACAGTAGCAAAAGCAACATGTTCTGTAAACTTTACTAATCTTGAAGAATTAGAAACAAAATTTAACTTACGTTATTTACAACCAGATGGCACTTTAATTACAAAACAAGAATATTTGTCTGGTTTGGCTAGTAATGAAAATGTTTATATTGCAGCATTTATAGGATGTACTTATCACTGCAGTTAATACTAATTTTATTAATATTATTTATAAAAATAATATTAATTTATTGTTTTGCATTAAGTGATCTATAATCAGTAAAAACATAACCCTTAAATGCATTATTTATTGCATTTTGAGAACAACTTCGAGTTTTTTGTTTTACTTCATCTTTGTCTGTGTTTTCTAAAAATTCAACAAACTTTTCTTGAGATTTATTTAACAGAAAATACAAAGTAAATAATACTAACACTAATATAACAAAAAATGTAACTGTATTACTATTAATCTTTAGTTTAAACATTTTAATTTATATCAATAAAATAAATTAATTTATATATGTGTAAATAATAAAATAAATTATTTATATGTAAATTTACTTGAAAAATTTTTCGTCATTTAACCATTTGATTAATATTTTAATAATTTCTTTTTTATCTTGTTTTGAAAATTTTATTTTTGTATTTTTTTCTAATTCAAATAACATTGTATTTAATGTAATTTTACTTTTAGAATTACCTTGTAGATAAATTTTTTTAATATGTTCTATTACATATTTGGGCTTATTCATTAATAACTCTAATTCTTTCGGTAAATTCTTTCTTTTAAATAATGTAATGATTTTTTCCTTTTTACGATATCCTATTGTATTATAATGACCATCGTGTTTTAAATAATACAAAATAATAATTTTACTATTTAATTCATCTGGATTTGATATATCAATTATATTATATGTGTCATCAAAAATTATAAAATCTATTTTACATGCTTTTGATAATAAAGATAAAGTTATATTATCCCCTTCAAAATTAAATCCCTGTTTTTTTATTTCCTTTATAAAATCTCTTTTTGTATTTATACTTGATGGATCCCATTTTCCTCTAAATTCTCCAAATTGTTGTTCTAACTGATAACTTCTCAGTATTGTTGAAAATTCTTCCATAGGAATATTATTAATATATCTTGCTATCAAATTTCTTAAATTTTTATGTGATGTTTGAAATCCTCCGTTTGTCAATGCAGTTTCTATTGAACGAAATTGACAATTCCCATCTCCAACGCAATCTTTTATTAAAAATTTGTTCGATAATAATTTATCTTGCCAATCTTTATCTAATGATTTCCAAAAAAACATCTGATTTAATTTTTTTTCTAATTGTTTCAATTCTTTTTTATTAATTTTAGATTTTTTGGATTTATTCATTTTACTTGATTCTATCGACTCAGATTCAGGTTCAGACTCTGAGTCACTTGATTTTAATTTTTTTCTATCATTGTTTTCTTTTAAATTTTCAACGCTTGAACTTAAAGAAGACATTTTGTATTAAAACTAATATAATAATACAAAAAAATTAATTAAATTAAACTAAACTAGTTAATTTATATAGATCGTCACTTTTTGTTTAACTTTTACTTTAACTTTTATTGTTACTATCATTAATGTTAGATTTTAAACTTTTAGTACCCAAGTTTTGGGAACCCTCGGTAATGTTATTATTAATATTAGTTTTATACTCTAAAATAAATTCATTGTTTATTACTCTTTTATCACGTATATAATTTCTTATAGTGCTTGCGTTTAATTTTAACTTATTAGATGCAATAATTACACTTTTAAATTCTTCTGTGATTTTTCTCGTTTTGTATTCTATTTTAATTATTTCTCTTCTCTTTGTTGGATTTATACCAAGTTGTATGGTATTTTCAGATTTTAATTGAAAACCCCAAATTCCATTAACATTTCTATAACCTGGCATATTTATTTTATCCTTTAAAAAATGTCTATTTATATACGAATTCATATTAAATTGTTCTTGTTTTGACATAGTGTAACCAGGATATTTTTTTGAACACCATTCTAAGTATGTATCAATAAAATTTGTATATCCTATTCTATAATTATAATTATATTTACATTCACTTAAAATAAATTCTTCATATTTTGGCAAAATACTTTTATCTTCTTGTACTAAAATTAAATCTTTGGGTTTTATACCATGATATGTCAATAAAGAAGATTCATTATATTCTTTATAATATTTTCTTTTTGATTTATAATTTTTTCTCATAAATTGTGCAAATCTAGATCTATCTACATTTGTCATCCCTTTTGACCATATTCTATACGCACCATATAATTCATAACTTAAAACAGAATAATTATCACCTAATTCACAAAACTCTTCAATAAATTTTTTCATTTTATCTTCATTACATTCTATTTTAACAATTTTATTTAACATACTGTTTTCATTTTCTTCGTTGTCTTCTTTGTCTTCTTTATTTGGATTTATTATGTCATATGATGAATTTATATATTCTTTTAAATTTGATATAGGTAATTTTTCACTACATTCTATGAAATTATCTAAAAAATTACAAACTATATTCATAGTATATATAGCTAATTCATTAGATATATTAAACCATTCTTTATTATTTTCTTCACGGTATTTGTCTAAAATATGATGAATGACTTTTTCAGTTAAATCACAGTTATAACATTTTTTAATATAAAACATATCATCAATTTGATTTTGAGTATAATATCCTTCTCTGTGTCTAATATCTTTTGTTTTACCAATTTTTATAATATTATTAACTTTAATTGCATAAACTGTATCTCCAGGTTCTTGATTATACCATTTCCTTGTTTTTAATTTTTTTAAAGATTCTAATTGTTTTTCTTTATCTTCTAATTGTTTTTTAGTTTCTTCTTGGATTGATTTTTGTTGTTCAATTTGTCTTTTCTTTTCTTCTATTTCTTCTTTCATTAATTCATTATATATGATTTCTAATTTAATATAATAATCATGTATTTTGTCAGCATTTTCTGTATTTGCTTTTAAACATAGTTTTTTAAACGTATTTATATTTAACATAATTGTTTCATTTGAAAATTTACCGTCATCCAAACGGATGACGGTATTACCACCTTTATTATAGTCTGTTCCCTCTTTGAAATTATGTTTGAGTAATCTTTTCGCATTTGCCTTATTAGAAAATCCTATAAATTTCCATACATTATCCAAGTTTATGATAAAATCAGTAACAGGATTGTAATTTAAATACAAAAACAAATTGCATACATACAATTGTTGTTCTTCGTCTGTAAAATGTTGTTGTAATTTATTAATTAAACGATTTTTATCATATATTTCAATACTACTGGTATGTATAAGAGTTTTGATATCTACTGGTGTTTTATATTCTTCCATTTTGTTATAATATTATTATAAATTATTAACTTTAAATTAGTTTAATTAAATAAACGAATTTAAATTATTTGATTTGGGTTTTTTATCCAAACAGATAAAATGCTATTGTTTTATAAATCATCATCATCATTTATATAATTTTCTTGTGTGATGTCTTTTAATGCAATATTGAAACCATAATTCAATGTATTGTTTATAACTTTTTCTTTTTCGTTACCGAATTTTATTTTCATAGCACGTCTTAATTCTGCTATATCTGGAATTTTAGTCGCAGGATATTGACTAGACCACCAATTTGAGAAATTAGAGTAAATGCTCCTGTTTTGTTCAAAATTATCAATTGATTCTTCAATACATTGGTCAAAATATTCATTGAATTTGTCATTCTCTACCTTGTATCTTGCTGTTGCCTTCTTGACTTCATCAGGTTCACATAATCCTTCTTTTAGATATTTATTATACCAATGAATTAAAATACTCATAAAATATGGTCGCCATTCCTTCATTTTATGTTTAATTGAATGATCTATCTTAAATTCATTTGGTTTGATTGGAGTATCACAAAATCTACTAGTAAATTCAATAACTCTTATGCGTCGCCAAGTTCCACCATCAATGGAAGCTACTGCTGGTAAATCATTACAACACATCATCATGGTGCCTTGAAGTTTGAATGAAACAGGTGCTTTAAAAAGCTCTCTTGCAATAATAGTATCTCCACCAGTATATTGTTTTAAAATACCTGTTCTAAGTTTATCATCATGTTCTGGTTCTTGAAATGTAAAAATACGTTTTCCTTTTAATCGAATAATATCAGGAGATGCATTACTGGAATTTGCTCTTTTATTTGTTAATAATGAAACATCAACAGAAGTTGAATAGTCTCCTAATGTTTGTTCTATAAAATTGACTAATGTAGATTTACCGTTAGCTCCAGATAATCCAGTCCAAATATAAAATTTTTCATCAGGAATACCAAGCAAAGATTTTCCTAATACTTTTAATAAATATTCTCTAACTTTTGTATTTGTAATAATTTTACTTAAAAAATCATAAATTTCTTGGACTTGTGAATGAGATTCATCATAATCTATATAATCATATCCTGTTGAAAAAGTAATATAATCATTTTGATTAGATTGTCTAAAACATTTTTGTTTAAAATCATAAACACCATTTTTAAATCCCAACAAATAAGGATTTGCATCTAAATTATTATTAAAATTTGGATCGTGAGTTTTATAAAGATATGTTAACTGATTTAGTATATTGTTTTTAAATGTCACATTTTCTAATTTAGTAATAATGTTATCTACCATTTGATTTCGTAAATTTGCATCTAATTTATCACTATTAACAAGAAATTCTTGTAAATTTTTAGTTTGTAAAGATGTATCACTAATTTTGATTCCTCTATAATACTTTGTTAATTCTTCCGATATTAAAATATTCATTAAATGACTTTGCTTCCATCTAACACCATCAAATTCAAACCAACTAGTATTTTTAATATCATCTACTCGAAAACGATCTTTATAAATTTGAAAAGCTGTTTTTGCAATTTGATAATGAGATCCTGATAAACTTTCTTCTAAATATTTTTTAATTTCATCATTGATTACTAATTCTGATTTCCAATATTTTGTTGACATACTCATATATAGTTCTCCATAATCACTATCAAAGTTTACTGGCAATTTGATTCCATCTTCTGGAAAACGTCTCCTTAAACATTCTTGGTCATAACATTTAATATATATACCACTCATACTTAGTTCAATATATATTGGATTTGTTTTTCTCTCATGAACTCTTTCTTTAAAAGGACAATATTTCTGTGAAATAGATATATAATAACAAAACATACCTAATTTATTTTGTGCAGCACAAATTCTCTCAATTGTCATATCATATGATGATAAACATTCGTTTGTTAGTTTCAATTCAGTTAATAATTTTGTAATTTGATCAATTACATTTGTATTATTAATTGATTTGACAGCTATATTTTTTGTTCCTAAATCTTTTATTGATTTCTTATATTGATCTTTTAATAAACTTAATTCACATGAAATTTTTGTTCTAACTACAGTCTTCATAAATAATCCAAATGTTACTTCATTTGTTTCAATATATTCTCCTTTCTCAATATCATAAATTTTATAATAACCACTTTCTTTTTCAGATTTAAATGATCCAATTAAACGTAATCCAGTTCTGTATACAGATGTATCAATACAATTTTTATAATAATCACTTTCATCACTTTCTAATGTTTGAATATTTTTATTAATTTCATTGACAATTTCTCTTGCAATTGAACTATTAACAATTAAATTATAATAATTAATATGATATTTGTTATCCCTTTTTGAAACAATACATTTAGTATAACCATTTTTAATCGCATTTTCAAAAATTGCATCTATAGATGTGTTTGTTATAGATATTATCGATTTAATATCAGTATCATTTAATGAATAATCTTTGTTTTTATCATTATCTAAATCTAAAAAAAATGCAAAATTTGAATTGTATACCTTTTCAATCAAATATAATGATTCTCCTAATTTCATTGCATCAAAATACTTTTTATAAAATTCATCATAATTTTCATCAGGAACTTTATATTTACCTTTGTTAAAAGACAAATGTGTTTGAACTGTATCTGCATCTTTTGTGAATTGATATAAATATTTTTCAAATGACATTAAATTACTTATTAATAATAAAAATAATTATGTATTCATTTTTTTACAACTGTTTAAAATAAGATTAATTTAATTTAAAAATTTAGATTTATGTAATGTTATTACTTTAATTTAATATCTAAGTAATATTATTATTATTACTTTATTACCAAACTTTGATTTTCAAATTGTAATGTATTTACTTTTAGTTACAGATTATATATCAAATAGACAATTTATTTTTGATAATAAACCACTTGATGTAAATCAGGAAAATTTTAAAATGATTTTTCATGAATATGTTAGTAAAATTCAAGAATTACATAAAGGATTTGATATGTATATGAATATAGTAAATAACGAATGTGAAATTTACTATTTTAAAGAAAATTTAACTAGTATTAATAATGGATTTGATAATAATGGTCAACTTCAAATAAAAAAATCTTCTTTTATTAAAAAAATTGTATACGTATTACATTTTATTCCAATATTATTAAATGAACCTGATAATTATACTGATACAAATGATACAAAGGATACAAATGATACAAATGATACAAAGGATATAAATGATACAAAAGAACAAGGATTGTCTAATGATATAAAGGAAGAATTTATAAGTGAACTTGTAGAAAGATTAAATTTACCAAAATATGGTTTGAGTTCATAAATTTAATTTTAATATTAATTTTATAAAATAATTAAATAATTTTATAAAATAATAAAAAATAATTTATATTAATAAGGGAACAAATATGAATTGTATAATAAATAAATATACAGAAATAGATAATTATTTATCTATATTTTTTTCAAGAATATTATATTTATGCAATTGTGAAAGCGAATGTAAAATTTGTGAAAATGATTGTTTTGAACAATTAGATTATAATCTTGATTTTTTAAATGATATAGAAAAAAAAAATTTATGCAATATAATAAATTTAGATAAATTATTAAAATTACATCCAGATTATAAATTAGAAGAATTATCTAATACATTATTAGATGTCTTTGAAAATAAATTACATATTATTTCTAACAAGAATTCTCAATATTATTTATTAAATACAAATGTTCAATTTACATGGAACAATATTCAAAATACTTTATCTATTGAACATGTTAAAGATTTTATAAAATCTTATCCAATCATTTATTTATGTATAGTTAAATATTTTACTAAAAAACAAAAGTTGATTGAAAAAATAGAGGCTAATTATTGTAAGACCGATGACTCTAATATAAATTTAGATAGTTTATATTCTCCTGAATTAATGTTTGATTTTTTAAAATATATTAAAATTTTACTATGGTATTTTAGAAAAATTATAGTTGATTCTATAATTAATATTTATTCTGACCCATCAAGCATAATTGCTATTAGTGTTGGATCAACAAAACTTGGATCAGATTATGATGTTACTTTGTATGGTAAAATTAAAACAACTAGTAATATCATAATAAATTTTGATAAAGCTATAAAAAAATTATTTAATAACACATCTAATATTATTTTTGATACCAATGTTTATGGATTGTCATTTATTTCTATTCAATTGGAAAGTGAAAAAGATATTGTCTTTAGTCCTCGAATCATAAAATCTATTGATAAATCTCCAATCAAATCTCCAATCAAATCTCCAATCAAATTATCAATTAAATCTTCTCCAATTAAATCATCAATTAAAAGTGTAGAACAAAAACCAAAATATAAACTATTACCATTAGATACACAATATTATTCTGATTTATATAAATGTAATGATAAATATATTCTTACTATAAAAAAACCACAGCAAAAACTTGGAGAAGAAACGATTTACTATTCACAACATATTTGGTCTTTTTTAAAACTAAAAAAAAATTTAGAACATTCTAGAATTTTAATAAATCAACTTGAAACTTTAATTAAATCTTCTTTGGATTCTAAATATCAAATTATTTATGAATATGCAAAAAAAATAGATGAAGAACACTCTAATTTATCATATGTAGAATCTATTAGAAGTTTAAATCATATAATGAAAATTAATAATAAATTATTTGGAATAAATAATTATATTAGTTTTGTTAATAATCATGGTAATGAAACATATAATACAAGAGGAGCATTTTTAGATGTTGTTGTTAATAAACAAATGTGTAATATTCTAGAATTAGATAAACATGAATATATTGATTCGTTTATAGAAAATTTATCATATTATATATCTCATAAAAAGGATAAATATTTATCAAGAGCAATAAATGCATTAAACCAATTTGATAATAACAAGTTTCAATTAAAATTTCCTAAAAGTGACAGTGACAGTAAGATAACTGATGTAATCCAAGGAATGACAGACATAGAACTTGTAAATTTGATTATTGATGTTATTGCAAATTATACAAATAATGTATTAAATAAAATACCAAATGATGATAATAATAGAAAAATTGAAATGGAGTTATTTGATAGGATGTTTTTTAAAACATTTCAATTGCAAGAATTAGTTGATAAAATACAAGTGATACAAGAAGAATAAAATTTGTTTAGTATCTTTTTTTTATTTATTATTAATAAGTAATAAGTAAATTATTAATTTTAATGTCTCCAGGTCTTTTACAATTACAAAGTGTAGGAGAACAAGATGTTTTTTTAACACAATCTCCACAAATTAATATATTTAAATATTCATATTATCGTTATGTAAATTTTGCTACAGAAGTTGTTAAATTACCAATAAATACAGTGGTGAATTTTAATAAAAAGGCTTCTTGTGAAATATCAAAAAGAGGACATTTATTATCTAAATTATATTTACATTTAAAATTACCTGCTTTAGTAAAAAAAAGTGGAGAATATGTATGTTGGAGTGATACATTAGGATATGCTATATTTAGTGATCCTATAGAATTAGAAATAGGTGGTGTAGTTATAGATAAATTATACCCTCAATTTTTAGATATATGGGATGAATTTTCTAATATAGATAAAACATTAGGAAGAAACTTTATGACAATGAAATCTGATTATTATAATTCAACAAAGCACAATGCCATAAAACCATTTGATTTAATTATCCCATTAGATTTTTGGTTTTGTAAAAATCCTAATCAAGCTCTTCCTATTGTAAGTATGTATTCTCAAGATATTAAAATTAATTTTAAACTCAAGGCTTTTAGTGATGTTATAAATTATGATGGTCTTGAACCAGATCCTGTAAATATAATAGAATCACATATATATGCAGAATATATATTTTTAGATGATATAATATTACCTAAATTTCAAGAACAACGACATACATTTGTAATAGATCAAATACAATACAATGAATTAGAAATTATCAGTGGTAGCGCAGTTACATATAATTCAATTCTTAAATTTAATCATCCTGTAAAAGAACTATTTTGGGGATGTGTGGAAAAACGTAATATTGATAATAACAATTATTTTGTATATGCAACAGATGATGAATTACCTATAATTTCTGAAGCTGCTTTGTTATTAGATGGTGTTTATCGTTTTGATTATTTACCAGAATTTTATTTTCGTTCAATTTTTCCAAATAACGTACATTCTACAATACCAATGAAATATGTTTATTGTTTACCATTTGCAATTAAACCAGAAGATACACAACCAACAGGTTCAATAAATATGTCAAGATTTAGTGATGTTATGTTATCTTTAAAATTTAATCCTCATTATGAATGTTTTCTTTATGTTTTTGCTTTGTCTTATAATATTCTTACAATAGAGAAAGGAACATTTACTCTTGAATTTTCTAGTTAAATTTATTAAATTAAAAAAATAGATAAATTTTAATTTAATAATTTTTAATTAACTTGATTTAACATTTCCTGCAAATTCTAATGTTTCCGCAATTTGATCACAATATCGTTGTTCTTGTCTTACCATACACATCATAATAAATTTGGTTGGTTTATAGTCTGTATCTTGTTTATTTTTATTAGATAAGCTATCTAGAAAATTCATAATAGGAATCATTAAACAATTATTTGTATTATCTATTTCTTGTTCTTCTTTAAATGGTTTTATATAACATCTTGATACATTATAATCTGTTGGATTAGTTGTTTGAACTTTACATTGCATTTCTTTATAATTTTTTTTATTAAAAAAATAGACGATATGATTAATAGTTTCATTAATATAAAATCCTTCTTTTAATACATTATATGCATGTATAGGTGTATAACCTCCTTCTAATGTTGGTGATAGAAAATCATTTGGTATTTTATCTGGTCTTGTACTTGGCGAAAGTAAAGTTGGAATAGATACTTTTTGTGTATTAAAAAATGTTTTGTAAATATCAATAGGAGATTCTCTTCCTGCTGTGTCTACTATAGTTACATAACCAACCTTTCCTGTATTAAATGTTATCTCGAAAACAAGATATAAGTGAGATCTACTTGATTGTGGATTATTTGGAGTTTTCTTAATTCTATTTAGTTCAGTTCTATATTTTTCTAATGCATCAGTTAAAATATAAAGATCTTCTATTTTTATGTTATCCAAATTTAAATTACTTGGTAATTGTTTTAAAAATTGCTGGTTTTCATTTACAGATACATATTCTAATTTTGGAACTTGACGAATCAAATTATGTATTTTTCCACTCATTTTATTAAGAGTAATATTAAATGAACTAATATACTGTTCAAATAAATATTTTAATTTAATATTTGATACATTTTTTAAATTTGCTAATCCATAATGGAGAAGACCATATTCTCTACCTTTACTTCCTAATAATGTATATGTTTTTCCTGATCCTGAAAGACCATAACCAAAAATTACTATAGAATATCCATCTTCAACTTGTTGGAATGTACTATACAATCCTGGACTAACACTATCAGCTGATTCTAATATATTATCTATATCAACTTTTGCACTTCCTGGAGTTCCTATTGTATTTTGAATACCAGTATATACATCTAAATTAGAATAAGCATCTTCAAATACTCCATAAAATTCTCCATATGTATTTTTTTGCACTTTTGCATTGGGAACATTTGAACAATCTAAAATAATAGATTTTGTTTTTTTATTATTTGGAGAATATAATGTTAATGTATTTGTAGCACTTTCTGATTTTGGTAATGGTTTTATTCTTATATATACTCTAACTGCACCAGACAAATCTTCATAAATATTTGTTAACTGTCTGTCTTGTTCTCTATAAATAGTTTCATTTGCTTTCCAATATTCTAAAATATTAACTAAATCTGAACAAAAATCTGGTGGAACTTGACTTTGAGTTGATTTGTTTTTTAACAAGTTGAAATTTGGACTATTAATATACTTTGGTAAATCTAAAAAATTAATGTGTTTAATAATTTCAGATTTAACTACATCATATCTAGTTTTTATATTATTTTTTGTTTGTTCATTTAAATTTTGAAAACTCGATTGACTTTGGTTTATAATTTCATCTAATTTATTAATAATTTCTTGTTTTCTAAAAAATACATTATTTAATATAGAGAATTTTTGAAGAATATCTAAACAATTGTCGTAATCTACAACTTTTTCTATCTTTACACTATTGTTTTTATCTATTAATTGTTTGACTTCTTCTAATTCTTTAGATAATTGTTTAATTTCTTCATTTTTATCAAATAATATTTTATTTATTTTGTCTTGGTATTCAGATTGAATTCGTAATACTTCTTGTTCCTTTTCATTTCTTAATGTATTTATTTGTTCTATATTTTCTTGTTTAAGACGTTCTAATTCTTCAACAGAAATATCAGGTTTAGCCTTTTGTTGTTGTAATTGTTTTTCTAACTCTTCATTTTGAACTTTTAATGATGTGATTTCATTATTTCGTTCATCTTTAATACGTTCCAATTCAAATAAAATCTGTTGTTTTTCTTGTTTTATATTTTCTAAATTTTTTAAGTTTTCTTGTTTTATACGTTCAACTTCTTCAATTGAAATTCCTGGTATTTGTTGTACTTGAGGAGTTTCTGACAAAGTTTTGATTTTTCTTTCTAATTCATCATTTTTTGCTTGCAAATTTGAAACAAGTTCATCTTTTTCTTTTTTTAGTTGACTTATAACTTCTGAATTTTCTTGTTTAAGACGTTGTAATTCATCTGTATTTAATCCAGATTCTTGTTGTGAAATTTGTTGTTTTTCTAATTCTGTATTTTTAATTTTTAATAATCTAATTTCTTCATCTTTTTCTTGTCTAAGTTTAGTTATCTCTTCTTCTTGTTGTTTTCTAGTTTCTTCTATTAATCTATCCTTTTCTGTAACTAATTTATTTAATTCTTCTGTTGTATCAAATTCTTTTACTTCTCCCTTATTTGTCAATAAAAATCCAGAACCAGTGCTTTGTAATAATTTTATTTGTTCATCCTTTTCATTAAGGGCAATAATTTGATCAGATATTGTTTTTTTCAGTTCTGACTCTACTTCAGCTATATTTTGTTTTAATTTATTATATTCTGATCGTTCTAATTTTCGTTTATCTAAAATTTTTGTAAAATTATTTTGAATAATTTGTAATTCACTAATCAAACGTCGTTTATATTCATCAAATTTGTCTTCTATATTTTCTGACCAATTCATCCATTTTTGATTATATTGTTTGATTTTTTCTATTATTTGTTCTTTTTCATTTATGATTTTTTCTTGACATTTTGATTTAAATCCTTCAAGAAATTTATTTTTTAATTGTGATTTACTAAATTCTTCTTGAACTTTATCCAATTCTACTTTAATATCATCGATATTTGATTCTAATTGTTTGATTTGTGATTCTTTTATTGCAATTTTATTAGTATAATCTTCTATAGTTTTATCTCTATTTTGTAATTCTGATAATTTTTGTTTTTCATTTTGTATTATAGAATTTAATTTATTATTGATTATCTGTTTTTCATCTGATATTTTTTTATAAACTTTTTCTAATTCATCTATTTTTAAATCTTTTGTTTTTATAAAAGAATCCATATCTGTTTTATATTTATTGAAATTGTTAACAATACCATCCTTTTCTAACATAATTTTTCTTGCAGAATTTTCTAAATTAGAAATAGAAGTTTTGTATTCTTCAACTATTTTAGAAATTTTATCATCGTATTCTTTTTTAATAGATAACATTTTATTAGATCTGCTATCATATAATGTTTTGTAATCTAAATCTTTTGCATCTAATTGTTGTTTAAATTGTGATTTTAAATCTGATATTAATTTTTCATGATCCTTTTTTGAAATTGTATTAATATTTGGTGAAGATTCAAATAAATTAAGTAATTTTGTTTTATCATTGTCTGTAAATCCAGAAACAATAGGAATTTTATTAATAATATCATTCAAAGATTTCCCAGTAACTTTTTCTAAATCAATTGGTTCTATTAATTTACATAAATTACCATTTTTATTAATAAATCCAATTATTAATTTTCCTCCTGATATTATAAAAGCAACAGCTTTGTTATATTGAAATTTAAATGGAGTAAAAACAACTTTTGGATAAGTTGTTTTAATAAAATTTATAATAGAACTAGTTTCCATTTTATTATATTACCAAAGTTTGGGGATTATTAATTATACACAATAAAATAGTTATTTATAATAATTTAATTACATTAAATTTTTTAATAATTAAATGCCGTGACTTCTTATACTGATGACATCCTAAAATAAATAAGGGGACCCGAAGGTCCCCTTATTTATTTTTTTTTTTATTTATTTTATTAATTCATATTGCCTTAGTAATTAATTTAATCTTCAAGACATTTATTTATTCTTTGTTTTGCATAATTTACATCTTTTTTACTTCCATTAATAAAAATTGATCTTTTATTATTAAATTCTTCTTTAGCAATTCTTATATTGGCATTACATTCTTGTCTTATTTTCTCAATATTAATACCTTGTTTTCCAATTAATTTACCAATTTTATATTTGTTAATTCTTAATTCAATATATATTTTATCTTTAGTCTTTTGGGTTTTTTCAGTTTCATTTTTTGGGGTTTTTTCAGTTTCATTTTTTGGGGTTTTTTCAGTTTCATTTTTTTGGGTTTTTTCAGTTTCATTTTTTTGGATTTTTGTTCTAGAAAGAATAAAATCATTAATCATTTTTTTTTCAGTTTCAGAATAAATGCGAAGAGGTAAAATACTTGGAAAATAAAATGTAAAAGCGGAAGTCATTGTAATTAGCGATAATTGATAAGATTTGTTTAGTTTTAGTTTTTACTTTTAGTATTGGAACTGGTAATTATTAATAATTCTAATTAAAATTCAATTTTTAATTTTTTGTTAATTTAAAATTAATCTAGGTCAGATTGATTATCAGATGTATCTAATAATGTATAACCTGCTTCTATATCTATTTCATCGTTACCTTGTTCTACAGTTCTATGATGGTTAATAAAATTATTTATATCTACAATAACGTCTGATGTTTCTCTTGAATATTCAACTACAATCTGTGGTGTAAATAAATTTGTATGATTTTCAATACTGACATTATTTGTAGTTGTTGTATTTTCATATCTTCTAACAATTGAAATTTCTGGGTCTACTTGAGTAAGTCTTTCTGGAAACGTATTTACAACTTCTGATACTGTTTCTAGTACTTCTGGATTTATTAATTCTCTACGTCTTCTTAATAATGGTTCTAATAATTCTGTTGTTAAATTTCTCCAGGCTGAAATTTCAGGTTGTATAAATCTTGAATTAACTTCTGTATTAATATGATTACTAGAGTCATTAGAATTTATTTGATTTTTATTAAATAATTCAAAATATTTATCAACTGGAATTGTGTGTTTTTTATTATTTTTAAAAACATATTCTGGTATTTCATTGTTTGTGATACGAGCAATACATGGATGAATTAATTTTAATTGTTCGTAAACAATATTTTCTGTATAATCGCTACTTCTAGATTTATGCTGTTCTAATATTAAAAATGTTTGTTTATATGGTAAAAAATTTATATATGATGTATTTTTTAGTAAATCAAATAATTTATCATATACTTCATATCTTATATTTGGTAATAATGATTTAATACAATGATATACGTATGCTGTTTTTCTTAAATTGTGTAAATCTTGAATTCCATCTTGATGATCTACATCCTTGCAATCTCCAGAATCATGATTTGAACATGTCGAATCGCTACAATAATATCTAGGAACATAAGTTGAAACAAAATTTTCATAATCAAACCTAAAACATCCATTTATACCTTGGTCACTCCAATGATCACCAAGGCCTCTTAATTTAAATCCTATTCTTCCACATGCATAACATCTTTCTAGATTATGATGAGATAAACCATTGCATTTTTCTGTTTTATATAAACTTAATTTACATATACAGCAAATCATATAACTATTAGAATCATATATTAAATTAAGTATTTGTTCCATTGCTATATCTACAGTTATATCTTTATTTTTATATAAATATTCTTCTTCATTGTATGTTAATGAATTGTTATCTGACTCTTCATCAATTGTAATTCTAATTGGGCGTTGTATTTGTCTAGGAGGGAAAGGTGGTGGTGTAGGTAATCTATTTATAGGTGTATTATTTGTTATTGCTTCCATTTCTAATTCTGGAAGAGTTTCTGATTGTTCTATTACAGTTGTATTGGTAGAATTGTCTGTAGAATTGCCTGTAGAATTTACAAAATTTTCTAATTCTCTTATTCTATTATTTAGATCATTAATTTGAGTATCTAATTCTCTAATATGATTATCTATATCATCATCAATATTATTTGTTAAAATTTCAATATTTGAATTTATTGATTCTATTTCTTGGTTTAATTGATTTAAATTTGTTTGTATTAAATCGTTTTCAATAATTGTATTTTGAGTATTTTGAATAGTTTCATTATTTATTTCGTTTTGAGTAATTAGGTCATCAAAATCTTGATTAGTTTCACTTTCATTTTCTTGATTAGTTATTTCATTTTCTTGATTAGTTTCACTTTCATTTTCTTGATTAGTTATTTCATTTTCTTGATTAGTTTCACTTTCATTTTCTTGATTAGTTTCACTTTCATTTTCTTGATTAGTTTCACTTTCGTTTTCTTGATTAGTTTCACTTTCGTTTTCTTGATTAGTTTCACTAGTTATTTCGTTTCGAGTAATTAGGTCGCCCCAATCTCTATTAGTAATTGGGTCTCCAGTAGTCCAATCTGGCCAATTCGACCACCAATTAGAGAAATTTTGTTGATCTTGGTTTTGTGGTTCTGTTATAGACTGATCTTGTGTTATACCTATGTCATTTATTATATCATTTATAATATTATTAGCTACATTTTTTATATTATAATTTGATATGGGCTCGGATATATTCATCAAAATTTCATCTGTAGAATATAAATATTTTGTATTTTTATTAAAAAAATAATTTAATAAATTTGGATTTTCATTTTCGTGGGCTAATTTACAATCATAACAACTTTCTTCTAAATGTCTAATTACTTTTTTACAAAAATAACAAAATCTACGTCTACATTTTTCATTTTGATTACATTCTATAATTAAATTTCCAATAATTGCATTTTCAATTGCGTCATTCTCTACAAGAATAATTGAATTACACAGAACTGGTATTTGTTCACTATAAATAGTGAAATGACATTTCATAATCTGAAATCCTGGAAATGCATATTGATTAGCATGTGTCATATAATTATTCCATTCATTATCTGTTTTACAAACTTTTTGTATTAAACTATGATCAAAAACATTAGTAAAACCAATATCTGTTATACAACTTCCAAAAGGATATTGGCACGGAATATGAGAATTAGAATTATTAATTGGATGACTGTCGTAGTTTGTAGCTATTCTATGTAAACATTCAATGCATATATTATGTTTCATACATGGTCCTAAAACCAATAAATCAGATGGTATAATATTATTATCAAACATATTTTTTTCTATTTCATTTAAAGATAAAATTTTAAATGTATTTTTATGTTTATAAAATGGTTTGTCTATAAAACATACACTACAGGTAATATTTTGATCTATTTCTTTAGTATAATCTGATAACTTAATAGATTCTTTTTCTATTTCTACTAAACTTTGATCACATTCCAAATTCGCTGAATCTACTTCTAAATTATTATTTACTTCCAAAGTTATTTGGTTTGTATTATTCATTAAATAATATAAATATTATTATTTTTCAAATTAAATAATAATAACAATTAATTACAATAATAATCAAATTCTAATACTAAATCAAAATCTAATGATCGTTTTATTTGATGATTTGAAGAACTCCAAAATTCAAAACTTATTTCAGATAAATCAATTGTTTGTAATAATTCAAATGGTTTATTTATATTGTTTTTATAATAAAAATTTTTACCAAAATAATACTCCATATCAATATTAAATAATTCATAATATGAAAATAATGAATCAGTAGTGTTACATCTCAATACTTCTTGATCATTTAAAAAAATTTTTAAAAATATTTGATCATTTACATTTGTATTTGGATGATTTTCTGATACATATATACTATTATTTTTATATTCAGAGTTGGAAAATCCAAGTATCTCATTCAATGATAATTGGCATAGTTGTGGCTGGATATTTTTAACATTAAAATTGATTTCAAAATTATTATTCAAATTATTATTATTTTGTGTTGTAAAATATACTTTGTTTTTAACTTGATGTCTATAAATATTATAAAAACTTGTTGTTTTTTTGTTAATACAATCATTGATAGTTGTTAATAAATCATCTATCTGATAATATCCTATTGGTATATTAATGTCGTATGTTATATTATTATCAACTATCGAAAACTTATTATTGAATTCTGTTATATTATAAATATTACAATTTATTCTAAAATTTGTTAAAGATATTGATTTGATTTTATCTAACGAAATTTCATATAAATATTTACTCTTATTTATATATGCATCTTTTGAAAAAAAAGTATAAATTTTATATGCTGTATTTTTAACTTCATATTGTGTTGTAGTATTTGTATTTGTATTTGTATTTGTATTTGTATTTGTATTTGTATTTGTATTTGTATTTGTATTTGTATTTAGATCAAATGTAATTTCTTTTACATGACTACTACCATTATCAACACTACCACTACCACTACCACTACCACTACCACTACTACTACCACTAGAATTTATATATTTTATTGATGTAACTTGAGGTATATATTGTTGTTGTTGTGTATTAATTGTTGATTGTATATCTAGTTCAATGAGTTCTTGTAATTTTTGCATTGTAATTTTGTTTAAAATATTTAAATATTCTTCTAAATTAAAATTTTCTTTTTTCATAATTTCACCTTGGATATTATTGAATATATAATTTTGTAGTTCAGACATTTGTGACAAGTATTTTTCTATATTTGATTCTAATAATTTAACGTCATACTTTGTTTTTAATTGTAAAAGAACATTGTGAATTATATATTTTGAATTATTACTAGATACAAATAATTGTTTAAATTTATTTATAATACTTGTATTATTATTAATATTCATCTAGTTATTAATAATTAAAAATAATTCATCTTTTTCACGCGCATTGTTTTTGAATTTATAAAAGGGTGTAATTACTAAATTTATAGATAATTTAGAGATAATATATATTGATTATGTTTTTTTATTGGTAAAATATATTCTATATATCTATTTATTTCTTCAAAATAAATTTTACCAGAAAATCCAATCAATTCTTTTGGTTTAGAATCATCTTGTTGTACATATCTTGTAAAGATATCTTTTAATTCTCTTATAGCTCCATATTCTATATTATATAAATTTACAAAAGGTATTTCACCTTGAGATGGGTGTGATTTAGGAAATTCTTTAAGTTGCTTTACTATATTTAATACAATATCAAGTCTTTCTTGTTTTGTTTTTAATTTATTAATATTTTGATTCTTATTTTTTGAACCCATTATTAATAAATTAAATTATGAAAAAATTATTGTTTTTTTGCCCTACCATTTTTAAATGCATCTTTTACTTGTAACCGAGTATTTTTCCCAATATATGTATTTAAATGAATTTTATTTGTATCTTGTAAGTCATCGCATAATGGATTAAAGCGATTAATATTAATTCCTGATAATACATTGCATGCTCTTTTAACTCTAGTATGTTCTGGAATAAGTTGTGTATCTTTACAGTCAATAAATTCTGCTTTTATAGGTGGTGTTTGTCCAGGAATAAATTTATGGCTATTACATTTAGATAGATTTCTTGTTTGACCTTTTAAATCGCTTTCAATATCAACTACTTTGTTTGGAACACTAAAAAAAGGACTATGCATAAATGGAGATACTCCTAAAAAACAAGAATCTTTTGATTCTTTAACTTGTGAATCAGTTGCCCATCGGAATGGTGACATACTTTCTTTGTCTTTTTGTTCTACAGCACATCTATCAGATGAATTTCTTGTAAATGAAAAGTGAGACATCAGCTTTCTTTTTATAATATAATAATAAAATAAAAATTCAAAATTATTAAAAAATGAATGTAATTTTCTTTATTTAACTTTAAAAAGGACTGAACAATAACTATTTCAGTAATATGTATTTCCCAAACTTGGGTGATCTTTCCATATTAGGTAAAACAGATTCAAATTCTTTTTTAAAAAGCACTGTTGATTGGTGCGAAATCAATTATAATACTTCAGATATATTAGCAGAATTCTGGAATAGTATATCAGGAATTGCTATAATGATATCTGCTATAACTTTTAGAATAAAATATAAAGATCTTTTTGTTGATTCAATAAATAACATAAGAAATAACAATAATGAATATATTACCCAAGTTAATGGAATAAACAATATATTTATATTATTATGTATAACAAGTATTGGAACTATTTTATTTCATGGAACTTTATTATTTCCATTTCAATTATTAGATGAAATACCTATGGTATTGATAGCAATTGAATATTTGAAAATATTAATAAATCTTAAAATTTTTAATATAGCATTTTCTTCGATTGTTAATAGATTTTTTAACAAAATTATTAATATATGTTTCAATTCTATATTTTATATTCCTATAATTTATTTTATATCTCATACTTTGCAAATACTAACGTTTCATATAATTTTAAAAATATTGGAAGTGTCAATTGTATATATAATTTACGTCTATAATTTATATTATAATGAATTTGTTTATCAATATATATATACGCGATATAGTTCTAATCAATTAGTTTTGATTCATAAATTATGTTTATATAAAAACTACAAAGAAGATATGAAAAAGTCTCTTAATATTGGTAAAAATGTGTATATTTTAAGTATTACATTTTGGGTTTTAGAAAAATTCTTTTGTGATAAATTAGAATGGATTCAATTGCATGCTTGGTGGCATATTTTTTCAAGTGTTGGAATTTTTTATTTAAATAGATCAATAAGATGTAAAATATTAATAGACAGTTTGTAAATAAATTGTTAAAAATTGAAATAACGATTGGCTTTTTTGTAATTAACTATAGTAATGAATGAAATTGTAAAAAATTGTTTAATTACAGATACAATTACAGATTGTGAAGTCAAAGAAAATAATGAAGATGATAAAATTAAAATTTCAACAATAACTATGTCTAGTAGATTTCCAGATTGTGTATTAAACTTGACAAATATAGGTAAATATTTACCTATTGATAATGAGATTATTGGTATCAAATATAAATTTGGAAATATAAATGTAATGAAGGGAACTTATTCAACAACAATTTATAAAAAATCAAAAATAAAAAATCCAGACAAAATCAATTCACAATTATTTTACAATCAAATTTCTATAATTTATAATCATAATGGAAATCACATAAATGTAAAATTATTTGGTAATGGAAGTTTACACTTAACTGGTTGTAAAACTATAGAATCAGGTGAAGAAATAACAAAAGGAATTTATAAAAAGTTAAATAATATTAGAAATATGACAGACAAAATTTTATTAACAAAAGATTTAAATGGTATATTGTTAGATAAAGATAAATTAGTATATTCTTATTCTAATGGTAATCAAATTATAGGTTATCTAAATATAAACTTTGGTAGTGGCATTGGCCACATAGGGTCCCAAAATTTTGGTAATAATGAATCTAAAAGTCCAATTCTATTTAATGAAACAAAATCAGTATATGTAATTAATAAAAAAGAATATAATATTGATAATCAAACTGGTATGTTTATTTCTACAAAAACTGAAATTCAGAGAAAAAGATATTTATGCAATTTTGATGGTGTAGAAATAGGGTTTTGTAAAATAGAGTTACTCAAAAATAAAAAAAAATTTTATAAAAAAAATAATAATATTTATTATGATTTTAAAAATAATTTGATTTATTATGATAATAATCTTATTATTGGTAAAATAATATATGAAATACAAGGGTTAATAACTGATGTCGATTTACACGAAGATGTAATAGAAATTGATTATATGTGTAATCCATTTGTTGATCCAAATTATAAATTAGATACATTTTTAAATACACAAAAAAATATACAACTGAATAAAATACTAGATTTAAATGTTAATTGTATGAATATATATTTCAATATAAAATTTACAATTAATAGACAAAGATTTTATGAAATACTTGTCAAAAAGAATTATATGTGTAAATATCGTCCCGAATCGTATTCTGGTGTTAAATTAATATATAAATTTCCAATAAATGGTAACCAATACCAAAAAATGGAATCAGAAAATATAGATAATGGTAATTGTATTCAAGAATTTGATTTTAAATGCAAGTGTAATAATAAATGCACATGTAATAATATTACATTTTTAATATTTCAAAGTGGTAATGTAATTGCTACTGGATTTAAAACAAATGAACAAGTAAATTTTATTACATCTCATTTTTTAAATTTATGCAATGAATTGAAACCAATAATAAAAACAAAAGAACATTTTGGGAAATTAGGTAAATTAGATAACAATTATAATTTTCAAGTAAAGAGTATTGATTTTTAATAAATTATTTTATTTATAAAAAAAATAATTTATTAATTTTTATTTATTCATAAATATTAGATAATCATTCTTTAATTAAGAATGTCACTAAAAGTTAATGTAATTAATAAGTTATCCAATCAAGTTATTGAATTAGCTGATACAACAATATTAGTTGATGAAAGTTTGTCTACAATCAAAGAAAAAATTTTTGTATTTTCCGACCAAATTATATATTATCCAAATTTTATTAAATTTGAATTAAAAAACGAGGGACAAGAACCACAATTCAGAACAATATCTGATACAAATTCTTTATTATTTAATTTTGATTCCTTACCAGAAATGATAAATATATATATGACAAATATTCTTGAAGATATAGAAAAAAACTATAATTTTATTACGATTTATTATTCTGATGAATTAAAAGAAAAAACTTTTGATAAATTAAAACTAGATTATATTGATTTAACACCAGTTGATTTTGATTTTATACTTGAATTATTATTATTCCAATCTAATTCAGATCAATTTTCAACATTCCAAACAAGTATTAATCAATTTATTGACAAAATTATGGATATTAAAAACTCAATATCTAAAAATTATAAAATTGCTAATTACGAAATTTCTAAAATAAAAATGTTTTATGATTATGTTAATGAAGTAGATGATTTTGATTAATATTTAGAGTCAGATGATAAAAAAATGCCAAAAATATTTTTTAATACAGTATCTGTAATTATTAAAGGAAATAATTATGAACCTGGAATACGAGGTAAATTTATAAAACTTCAACAAATATTTAATACAATTGAATTAACAGATGAATTACCAATGATTGTATTACAAAATCCAAGTAGTAATGAACCTATGATAAAAGTAAATAATCATTTAATAGAAAATATATCTGATAAAGATTTTCGTTCTTGGGTGTTAAATGAGAAAAAGAAACTTAATCAAATTAGTTATAAAAAAATACGTGGATTATTAATTAAATTCAAAGTTCAACGTGGATTATACATGTCAATAAATTTAATGGATAATGGTATTATTAATTGTAAACTAGTTTTTCCAGATGAATTTGAAATGTATTCTTTAGATAATATTACAACATTAATAAAAGATAATTTAACTATTGTTATAAACAATATAAATAAATTAAGTGGAGTTTTTTTGAAATCAAAACGTATTGATGATATAAATAATTCAACTTTAATGATTGATTCTATAACTGGTTTAACACAAACAAAATTTTTAATAGATAAACAAAATTTTTCAAAAATGTTATTTGATACGACTATTTCAGAAAATATATTTGAATTAAAAGAAACTATTTCAGAAGACATTCTTTCTTTATATTATAAAAAATATGGTAAACGAGAATCAGAAGACGGTGATTCTGAAAGAAAAGGAATAACTGTTAATATTAAAAATAATCCATATGAATTAGATTCCAGTATTATTCAAATCTATGGAGCATATAATATTAATCAATTTTCAAGTATTATAAAACAAATTATTTTGATTGCTTTATTAGAAAAAAATTTGCCAAGTGAGGATGATATGGATATATCCAAAAAACAAAAACTCAAGGAAAAAAGTCATATAAAAGAACTTAGAAAACAAGGAATGAATATTTTATCTACTAAATGTCAGAAACCAAGACAGCCAATTTTAGATGATGTTAGTAAAATGTTATCTAATAGTTATACTATAGATCTCAAGGGTAAAAAATATGTTTGTCCTAAAAAAGATTATCCTTATCCAGGATTTACAAATGAAAATATTATTTGTTGTTTTAAAAAAGATCAACGACGAAGAGATGCATATATTAGAAATGTTAAATCAAGTGATTTTGATATCATTGTTCAACCAAGTAATTTTAAAATTACAGTTACAGATCCTAAAACAAAATTGACTTTTCAAACATATATAATTAAAGTAGTATCTGATTACATTGATGGTTTTGATGAAAGTAATTCTGCATCAAGATATTATTATTTATCAGATAATAATCAATTAGTTGCAATAACAAATGAAAAGTTAATTGATTATATTAAAAACGAAGAAGAAAATGGAATTTGGTTAGACAACGTGCAATTAGCAAAAATTATAACGGAACCACCCAAAAATAAATGTAATTTTCCTCCAAAAATGACAGAAAAAAATTCACAAGACATTAATGCACCATGTAAACATCATTCAAAGAATACAATTTTTGGGTATAATTTGAATTCATATCCATGTTGTTTTGATAAAGAAAGAGATATTTATGTTAATAGAAAACGTAAGATATCTGATATTACTAAACAACATATATTAACTTCTGATAAAATTTTAGATTATCAAAGAATAGGAATTTTACCATCAAGTTTAGATAGTTTATTTAACGAAATAATTAATAAAAAATCAGAAAATTCCAAATTTTATAGAATAGGTGTTATTCAAAATAATTCCGCATTTTTAAATGCTATTTTACTTTCTATTGATAACAAATTAATTATAGATGGCGAAGAAATAATAATTAACAATTCCAATGAGTTTAAAAAATATATTGTAAATTATTTAAATAAAAATCCATCAGAATTTGAAAAATTAAATAGTGGTAATATTTCATTAAAATTTGGTTCGTTAACTAATTATATAAATACGATATTAGACTCTAATAAAACAATTTATTGGAATGATATTTTAGATATTATTACTAGAATAACAAAAATAAATTATATGATTTTAGATGTTCCATATAAAATATCAGAATCAACAAAAATTTCAGATTATGAAAACACTAGATTAATTTGTTATCCTGATATTAAAGTAAATAAATCACATCCGTTTATATTTTTATTAAAACGTCAAAATACATATGAATTAATTATGTTATTATCAAAAGAACCAAAAGATTTCCCAAACTTGGGTAATGATTCTGATAAAAATTCATCAATTCAATTTGAATTCAATTATAGCGATTCTTCTAATAATAAAGATATAGTAAAATTTTTTGTAGAGTATTATAAAGATTCATGTGTTAAAGAAAATGTATTTCCTAGTAATTTTGCATATGATGAATTGTATTCATTGAATGAAATAATTAATGAGTTAAATAATACAGTACATAAAATAGATTATCAAATAGTAAATAATTTTAGTAAAGTTGATATGATATTAACTAAATCTGGAGTTTTATTACCAGTTAGAGAATCTGGTATATTAAATGATTATCGTGTTATGACATTTTCTGAAGTAATGATACATAAACTTTCTAATTATTCAGACTTAATAAAAACATACAATGATATTAATAGTTTATTAAAAGGCAAGAAAATTAACGTAACAGGAATATCTGTTGATTCAGAAAATTTTATGAATGCTGTCTTTACAAATTTTGGAGTATTTATTCCTATAAAAAAAGAAGTGTTTAAAAAAATAGAGGGATTAAATGTATTATATTTTAGATATTATCCTGAAGTTAATGAATATTTAAATAAATACGATTTAGAAAATGATAAAGTAAACGAAGAAATACAATACAATGAAGAAATTAAAAACCAAAAACAAAAAATATATTTAATTAAAACAAAATTGGCAAATTTATTCGTAAATAATTCTGATATAAAAGAAAAAATAGAAAATATTATATATTCTACAAATATAAGTAGACCAAATAAAATTAAACAAATTGTTAAAATATTTAATAAAATTATAAAAAATACTGATATAGATACCAAAAATTTAGATTTTTATTTTCATCATATAGCAAATGAAATGTTAAATGACAATAAAGAAAATTTATTATTAAATAATTTAGTCATATCTGACATATTTAATCCAAATGAGATTACTAAAAGAGAATCTGAGTCTATATTACTTAATATTAATGATATTAAAAAATGGATTAAAAAATATAATAGAATAGAATAGAATAGAAAAATAGATAAAAAAAAATGAATTGTAAAATTAAATAATTAATAATTAAAAATGTATATTTGCAAATATCTATCATTTCTATTATTCATTAAGCTAGCTCTTCTTGCTTATTTGCCAGTTTATGCCAATGCAGTTGTAGTTGATGATAATCCATCTGGACATGAATTGACTGGTCATGATCATGGTCATGGTGGTGGTGTAAAAGTTGATGATAATCCATCTGGACATGAAGCAAGTGGTAATAATAATAGAACTAAATTTGATGATAATCCATCTAGAAATGATCTAAGAAATGGAACAACAAATTATAATTCTGCTATGGTTAATAGAATTTCAATTGGAAGTCTTTTTGCAGTTGCAGTTGCAGTTGCATATCAATATATTTAATTTTATAAAAATATCAAAAAATAATAAAAAAATTCAAAAAAAAAATTTAATAAAAATTAATAACAATATAATTAGATATAAATCATATTGTTAACCATGTCAAATTAGTTTGTTAAATAACTAATAAAAAAACGAATTATTTCCAAAACTTGTGTAATAAAAATTAATTTAATTAATTAAAATGTATAGATTTATATCTTTTCTTATTTTTATGAAGCTTGCATTATCGTATATGCCACTTTATTCGCAAGAACTTATTATTGATAATAATACAACTGACGAGTCATCACCAGTAGAATCAAATAAATCTGACTCAACTTGTAATTGTAATTGTAATTCAAATAAATCTAATTCAACTTTTTCATCGAGTTATAATAATGGTCGTGGATTAGCACTTGGTATTTTTATTATAAGTTTGTTTTTTATTCAATACATTTAAATAACAATAAAAAAACAAATTATTTTACAAACTTGGATAATTAATATGTATTTCGTAACTTTTGGTAGATTTATATTTTTTATTGTTATTTTTACTATTATGCCACTTTATTCACATGCAGATGAGTTTAAGACATCTCAACCCAAGTTTGGCAAATCAAAACTTGAGGAATATAATAGACGTAAAAATTCAATCGATTCTAGCTCAAGTTACGAGTATCCTTATGGTTTTGTATTTACTATTTTCCATACTCATCAATATATTATCGAATTATTACTTACATAAATGTTGTATCAATATTACCGTTTGTAAATAAATTAAATAAAAACTCAAAAATAATTATATTATTATTTAAAATTAATAATATTATTATTCACAAATAATAACAACTACCTAACACAAGTATGACAGGAGTAGTAGATATAGATAAATATAACACCTGTGCTAGAATTTGTGGTATTGCTGCAGTAGAATTAAAAAATTTAATTGAATCTGGTGAATCAAATATTAATAATTTAAGAGATAAAATTCATGAATTAATTAATAAAGAATGTAGTGTTGTATATAAAAAAGAAAAAGTAAAGGGTATTGCATTTCCATTATCAATTTCCTTAAATAATTGTACTGGAAATTATATTTATGAAGAATCAATGACAAATTATAATAGGATTAAAGATGGTGATGTAATAAAATATGAATTTGGAGTTAATATAGGCAAGTGTTCTTGTATATATGGAGATACTATATTATACTCATCAAGTAATTTAAGTAACAGTTCAAGTAGTTCAAGTAGTTCAAGTAGTTCAAGTAGTTCAAGTAGTTCAAGTAGTTCAAGTAGTTCAAGTAGTTCAAGTAGTTCAAGTGACAATTCAATTAATTATATACAGGTATTGGATAATTTACAAAAAAGTGTAATAAATCGTTTAAAACATGGAGAAACCAATGATGAAATTAGAAAACATATTGAATCATATTGTTCAATGAATGATTGTTTTCCATTAGAAAACTCTATTAGTTATCAACATATTCAAATAAATGAAGAAGCTCATATAAAACACAATGAATCAAAATATATGATATGCAATTATAAAAAGTATTATATGGAAGATGATACATTATTTCAAGAAAACTTGTGTTTTGAATTTGAACAAGGTGAAATATATCATATAAATTTAACAATAGTTCCAAATGATGAAAAAGCACAAAATGACGAACATGTATTTAAAGAATTACATTCACCACATATTTATAGATGCAATGAATATTATTATGCTTTAAAATTAAAATCTTCACGAGATTTTTTTTATGAAATAAAAAATAATCATTTTAATAATGCTTTTATTCTTGGTGATTATACAAAGACAATACGAGGTAAAATGGGATTTAAAGAATGTTATGAAAATGGTATTATAGAAGAATATCCGATTTATTATAATAAAAGTAAAATTCCAATTTATCATAAGAAATTTACAGTAATTATAGGTAAATCTAAAGGTGTGTTATTAAAATATTTTTAATTTATCATCAACGTGTTGTTGAACGGCGTTTTGTTGATCGACGTTTTGTTGATCGACGTTTTGTTGATCGACGTTTTGTTGATCGACGTGTTGTTGATCGACGTTTTATTGATCGACGTTTTATTGATCGACGTTTTGTTGATCGACGTTTTATTGATCGACGTGTTGTTGATCGACGTTTTATTGATCGACGTCGTCTTGTAGGACTTCTTCGTAAAGACAATTTGGATCTTCTTATTAATCTTTCCATAGAACTTGCCATAGAACGTTGCATTGGACGTTTTGACTTTGGAATAGATAATGTCATTAATTTTTTTATAGACACTTTCATTTTTGGAGTTACTAATGGAATTAGAGAGCGTCTACGTAAAGAGACACGTCTTTTCCTAATTGATCTTCGTATACTTTTTGGTTTAGGTGAAATAGAACGTACTTTTGACATATATTTTTGTAAGAAAGCTATATCTTTTCTGATTTTCTTTTCTGTTTCTGGATGATTATATTTATTATAAATTCCAATAATATTTAATCGTTTAATTAATTGTGAATAGGATGCTGTATCACTTTTTAATAAATTTAATAAAATATTACGTCTTTGTTTTTCTGGAAAGTCAATGTGATATCCATAAAGTTTTCCTTTATGTAATTCTGCTGGTATAATTGTTCTCTTTTTTGCTCCACCAGATTTATATGTAGGAAATTTTAATTTAGGTAGTTTAGGTAATTGAATAGTTGGTATACAAGATTTTTTCATTGTGTTATTATTGTGTTATACTATAGTTTAATATATTTTTTTTTGTAATTTTTTTACAAATTACAAATTACGTTAAAATAAAAAGATATTTTTATTAGTCAAATGTAATACAGAAAATAAAATGGTTAGATTATATTTAATTAATCATACTAAAAAACAATATGTATTTGTAGGATATATTGAAGAAGAAAATGAAATATCAACATTATTTACAGAATCTCGTTGGACTCTTGAAGATGAAGTTACATTGAGACTATTAGAAAAAAAATCACTTGATAAATACAGAAAAAGAAATTATGTAGATGCTAACGATCTAGTTTTTAGTAGTGACTCTGAAAATGACAGCGACAGTAACAGTGAAGACGACAGTAACAC
>Ga0208022_1000116_pt1 | contig 31313 bp, 43 predicted proteins | sample ColrivemetaGS747_FD_187622 | JGI IMG/M metagenome (GOLD analysis project Ga0208022, IMG submission 187622) | Estuarine microbial communities from the Columbia River estuary - Freshwater metaG S.747 (SPAdes) (version 2) | ecosystem: Environmental > Aquatic > Marine > Intertidal zone > Estuary ...
TCCATGGCACGCCATGCAGCCGGAGCAACTGCGCCATCTCATCCCTACTGCCCGGCACCGGCCATCCATCGGGCCAACGGATCTGGCTAAACTCCAGCGCCACCGGCGGCCTGTCCACCAGCACGCTATACTCGCACCCGCTCGTGTGCACGCCCTTCACCGTGCTCAGGTTCCCCGTGCTGCGCCATTCGTACAGCGGCTTGCCCATCATGCGCCCATTGACCTCCACCATCTCGGTCGTGCTGCGCTCCGCGCACGGCTTGGGGTATGCCCCCGTGATCCTCACGCCAATCTGTGCGCCCCTTTTCCCCTTCCACCTTGCCGACCCCTGCAGCACCGGATTCACCTTCAGGAACGCCTCCAGACTCCCCTCATCGTCGAAGTCTATCGCACACAGCCCGCCGCTCCATTCCCCCAGCCTGACAGCCACGTTCCCGTGCTCGAGCATGACGCGGTAAACATCCCTCTTGGTACTCTCCATGGTCTCCTGGGTGTACTTGACCATCGGAATCTTGGTCCCGGGGTTCTGCGGCACTAGGAACAGCGGCGTGCCCAGCCATCCCTCGATCTCTTGCGTCGTCATCATACCTCTTCACGCCTTTCAAACCGCAACGCCTCCTCGCTGATAAACCAGCCCTTCGGCCACTCGGTCAGGTAAATACCGCCTAGCGTCCGCACCCGGCTTAGTGCCACGTAGGCCTGCCCGGGCTCCCGGGCCGCCCGTATATCAATCCTCGCGGCATCCAGGGTCAGTCCCTGCGCCCGGTGTATGGTCATCGCGTAGGCCAATCGGAGCGGGTATTGTTGGACGGTGACCCCCAGACTCTCAAAGAACCATTTGCGCCGACCCAGTGAAATCTTCTCACCGCGGCTCTCGACCACGATGTCGCTGCCCCGGAACTCCACCACCCGGCCCACCTGGCCATTATAGAATCCCTGATCCGCATCGTTCGCGGTAAACATCACGGCAGCCCCGGGCTTCAACTGCAGCACCCGCGGCGTGCTCATGTTCTTGGTAGCGAACTCCACCGCCTGATCAACGCCCTTTACCTCGGCATCGAACACAGCAATCGGGCCGTCGATTGAGCTCAGCCGATAATTATTCCACTTATCCACCTGCACGTTGTGCGTCATCAGTCGGGTAATGTGCTCCGGCGGGTTCATCCTGAGCGCACTCCGCAGCAGTTGGTTGTCCCGCGGCTTCATCCTACCCACCCGGAACCCACTCAGCATCTCAATGAACGGCAGGTCATTCTGCCGCCGCACCTTCTCGAGCTTGATCGTCTTGAAGTCGGCCTCCTCCCAGGCCTTGCTCAGGAACGCCCAGTCGTAGGGTTTGCTCTGATCGGTCCTGACCGGTGGCAACTGCAGGAAGTCGCCCAGGAAGATGACCTGTAACCCGCCGAAAGGCCGGCTGTCTTCTCTGATCCGCTTCACCCAGTAGTTCAGGAAGTCGAGGTGCCGGCCGGCCATCATGCTGATCTCGTCGACCACGAGCACCTCGGTGCCCCGCACCCGCTTGCGGGCGCCATGCACTGCCGGGTGGCTCTCCAGCCTCTCAGCAGCCTGCAGGAAGTCCTCGCCATCCTGCGGACCCAACTGCATCCCGCACCACCGGTGCACGGTTGTCCCGCCCACGTTCAGCGCTGCGATACCTGTCGGGGCCGTGATGGCCACGTCCCGAACTCCTTCCACCCTGCTCAGGAACTCCCGCAGCAGCGTGCTCTTGCCGGTGCCCGCCTGCCCCGTGAGGAAGACGTTCCCGAACGATTTTGCCCAGACCATGAAACGGTCCTCGGGCGTCGGATCGAAGTCGTCCCCGATCACATGGACAGACGGGCTGGCAATCATTGGCGTCAGTAGGTAGGGATCAGAATGTCGGCCACCTGCTGTGTAAGTTGCACATCCCGCAGGCAGTAGTTGATCGCTGCCTCGCGGTCGGTCTGGAATAGCTCGCTGAACATGGCGCCGTTGCCGGCCTTGTCGCCCAGCCCGAGGTGCCTCGAGATCGCAGCCAGACTCCCGTGCGCCCGGTTGTCCCCAAGCTGCCATGACTCGCGCAGGTCGACGATCAGGTCATTCCAGTACCTGCCATTCCTGAGCCAGTACGGCACCGTCACCCGGTGCTTCCAAGACCGCTTGATCAGGAACGGCAAGTCGAACGGCTTGGTATTGAACCCGATCAACTGCGGCTTGCGCTCGAAGCTGTCCATTAGGGCCCAGAACTGCATCAGCATGGCCTTCTCGCCATCGGTATCGGCGCACAGCACCGCGGGCTGCTCATGCTCGACTCGGTAGCCGATGCACAGCACCTGTCCGCTCAGGGCATCCAGTGCTGCGTGCTTAATATAGTCGCTGACGTGGTTCTCCTCGGCCCGCTGGATTTTCTCCGCGATGATGTCCGGGTTCTTGATGTTGCCCAACTTGACCTGGCTCGCGTCAAACGGTGGGATGACCAACTCCGCAATGGGGAGCGGTCCTGTCTCGATGTCAAAGTAGATACGTGGATTTGCTGGCATAATGCTAAAACGGTTTGAATTGGTAATTGCGCGTTTGTCCGCCGATGCGCGCCCCCGGCTGCTTACCATGAGTCCCCAGCAGCAACAGGCTGCCGGGAAAGTGTTAGACTATCTTCCCGCAGTGCGGGCACAGCTTGGGCGCCTTGGGCTGCTTGATCAGCACCGGAACGCCCAGCCATTCGCAGATCTCGGAGTAGGACTTCCATCCGAATCCGGTCACCGAATGCGGGTGCAGGTGCCCCGATGCGTAAAGGCTAAGGGCCTCGTCCTTGTTCTTCACCGCCATCCGGTTGAGGACATTGAATGTCCGGGTGCTGAACGGCCAGCCCCACTGCGCCTGAATGGCTTCCTTGGCCTTGGCCACCATGGAGATCTGGCTGACCCGCTGCTTGCTCAATCCGAGCACCGCACCGATGCGGGTGATTGACTGGCCCTCGGCCCGCATCTGCATCACCTCGGGGATGAGGTGCGCGATCTTGGAGTACTTCTTCTTGGGAGCAGTCATAGACTCAGTAGTTGAGGTCATCCTCTTCCTGCTTGATCTGGGCTTCCTCGTCGGCCTTGAACTTGGCCTGATACCAAACCAGCGCATTGATCAAGCGCTTGTCGTCAGCGGTCTGCTTGACCTCGGCCCGGGCCTTGGGCAGCCAGTGCTCAATCAGGCTCGTGATGCTCTCCTCGGTCAGCTCCCGGAGCTCGATGCCCTTGTGCTTACCGACGTGCACCTTGACCTTCGACGCATCGTCCGCCGGAGGTTGTCCGCCGCCGGTGGTCTTGCGGAAGCTCGAGTCCCCCGTAGCCGGCGCTGCCTTGCCCTCGGCCCCATCCTTCGCAGGCCGGTCCTGCAGCCGCACCCACAGCCCGCTGGGTGCCAATGCCTCGCCGCTCTTGTGCGGCATGATCAATTTGATGTTCGCGTAGGTCTTGCTGCCGTCCTCGCTCTGCTCGTGCCCGATGACAATGCTGGCCGGGCGCCCGAGGAGGCTCTCCAGATCCAGACTCTTGTTCTCGGTGTCGGTCAACTTACGCCCGAACCAATCCTTGAGGAACTTGGTGAGCGCAGCCTTCTCATGCAGGCTCGGGACCATCGGCTTAGTGAACACTACCCAAGGCTGCGCCGGATCGCGTGAGTCGTCCTGGAGATCAATCTCAAACGCGAACTTGAATTTCTGCTTCACACCGTACTGCGTCTCGTACTCCTTCAATGGAGTCACGTCCACGCACACCGCCCGGCCCGAGAACTCGGGGCACGGCGCGAAGTCCTTCTTACCGCCTGTTGCACTGATTATCATGTTATCGTCTTACTTTGTGTTTTTGTTGTGTTGAGCCGAGGCCTGTTTTTCGACCTCGGAAAGTTGCTTCGCCCTCCATTTGTCAACCGTCCTCAGAAATGCCTCTGCGCGTTGACGAGCGGTGGCTTGTAGAATGCGCGTCATCCCGTCCAGTTCCGACATTTGCTCAGCCTCAAGCACTCGCATCAGATTCACCGCAAACTCAAGCCATGCAGTTGATCCACCAAGTGCAACCATCTCTGCTTGGCGCATCGCGTTGAGGTCTTTGCAGAAACTTGGGACACCAAGTTCAGCCTCGTTTGGGTGTGATGTTCCACGAGGAAACCATACGCCACACCGAATATCTCCGCAGGCGCACTTCGCCCATCCAAGCTGCAAAGCGATTGCTTCGTTGATTTCTTCGTCTTTCACAGCTTGGCCTCCTTGGCTTCCTTCCAGTCACGCGCTAAGATTGTATCGCAATAAATCTCCATCTTATCACCCACCTCCTCAAGTCGCTTGATGCGGTTCATGTAGTGCTTTCGCTCACCCTCCAGCTTGTCCCACAGAGCGCGGAGACGGTTTTCGAGTTCGGTGACGTACTTTTCGCGTTCTCTCAAAGAGTTCTGAAGCGATTCAATTTCCTGAAGATGCAAGCTCACGGCTTGGCCTCCTTCTCCTCCCACAGCAACAGATCAGCGCGGAGTGCATCGTTCTCGGATTCGAGTTGCTTGATCCGATCCTCCAGTTTTCGCACCTGAAAGGCGATTGCGCGGAGTTCGCGTGGATGGTTGCAATCGGGAGACTCCGCTAGGAAAAGGATTCGTTCCTCAACACTCACAGCTTGGCCTCCTTGGCTTTGCGCCACATCTCCAACCTCCTCCAGCCGCTTGATGCGCTCGCCCCTGTCCTCGTACAACGCAACGTCCGCAACCAGCGCGGCATACTTGTTCTTAGCGTCCATTAGCTCCTCCTTCAACTGATTGATGCGTTCATTGGCCGACTCCAGCTTGAGTTCAAGCTCTTCGATTCTGTCATATGCATTCTGTAATGATGTTTCGGACATAGTTTTTCAGTTAGTTAATGTTGATCTTTGCGTCATCCCAATCCTGCAATAGGTTGTCCATTCTTGATGTTCTCATGCACGGCGAAGGAGGATTGATAAACTTGTACATCTCATCCCCCGCCTCCTCCAACCGCTTGATGCGGTATTTTTGTTCCTCAGCACCTTCGTAGAGTTGCGCTACTTTATTGGTCAGTCGCTCAATCTCTGAGGTTGATGCGTTGAGTTCGCGTTCTAGCCTCCTGCACAGCATGCCAAGCTCTGCTACGTTGTGCGGAGTGCTGTCTGATATTGGGGTGTCGCTCATTTGGATTCCTCCATCACTCCGCACGGGAGCCATGTTTTGCCACCATCGATTGAATGTTCGTATTTTTCACACCAATCCTTTCTGTTCTCTTCGCTAGATGTGCGGTCGATCAACCAACGTGTTTTGGGGTATTCACGATTCCTCGCCTGCATTCCCAGCGGAACCTCATCCGCAGTCCATGGGCGGAGGACATAGGTGGGTTTGATGCGGTACTTTGTGTCGTCCCAGCCCCACCGAGGGAAATATAATGGTTCCCATTTTCCAACAGGACCAAAGACCTCTATGTCCTTACCATCCACAAATGCCTGCATCACGCGGATGGCTTCTTTAGTTTCTTCGATGTTCATTTCGATTCCTCCACCTTCACCATCGGAACAAAATCCAATCGGTTGCTCTCGTCGATTGCGATGCCCCAATTGTTCCTGCGGCAGCACAGCTCGGTTGCGTTGTAGATTTCCATCACCGTTTTTTCATCTTGCAGGTAGATGGACAGCAATCCCTTAAATGTAAGTCGCACAGTCTCTGATTTGTTTTGCTCGCTCATTTGGCCTCCTTCTTTTCCTCTTTGATTTCGCGGATGATGTCGCACAGGCCGATGCAAATGGCCATGTATCCTTGTGGATTGGCCATGCCATTCCGGTCGCAGATATCCTGGCCTCGTTTCATCGCATCCAAACCGACTACCTGCCATGGCTCGTTGATAAACGAGCTGATTTTCATTCCGCTCATTTGGTTCCTTTCGCTTTGTTCCATTTCTCAATCTCATCATGCCAGCCCATGAAGGCGGCAGCGGCGCACAGAATATCCCCAGCGGTTTCCAACCGCTTGATCTTCTCTTTGGCCTCGTCCAATTCCTTGGCGGTCTTCACCGCATCAAGAGTTCTCATCTCCTCAATAGTCACTTGAGCCCCTCCGACAGCATGGCGTGCTCCAGGATCAACACGGCGTCGGCTGTCTTCAGTGTGATCACCTGGCGGGGCTGCCGTTGCTGCGCGATCTGCTTTAGGTGCGCTTTCCAACGGTCGCCGTGCGTGGCCTTGGTGCCTGCCTGAATGGTCTTCTGCCAGGTCTGCGGCGGCACCTCTATGGTGCGGATCTTCCGGCTGCTAATCAGTCCGTGCAGGAAGCCCACATTGCGCCCGAAGTTAAACATGGCAGACCCGGGAGCGCCCTTGCCGCCCACATAGCCGCCCACCTTCTCGATGTAGACCACGTCGGACACACCCAGCCTGTCGAGCACCAGGTCGCGCACATCGGCGTCGGTGGCAGGCATGGCATCCAGCGTCACACCGCTGGGGCCGTAGTGCGCCAGGCCGCCGGACAGGCCCGGGTCAATGGCTAAGATCCGTTTCACTTCGATGCCTTTCGCAGCCAGGCCTGAATCGCCTTGTCGGCCACGGCCTGCAGTTTAAGGCCGGCAGCGAGGCAGTAGGCCCGGAGTGCTTTGTGTGTTTCGGTGGTCACGTTTATGGTCTTTGGTTTCATTAAATTCAACCTGCGTCTTCAGTTTCACCTTTTGGCATTACGAACATTATTGAATCAACGGAAGCACACGAAGGTTTGCCGTGGCTTTTGTTTAACCAATTGTAAACTTCAATATACGCTCCCAACCCAAAACCTCGAATCTCTGACAATTGCCCAGCGCAATAAACATCAACTAGCTTCCCTACTGTGTTTATGTCATGCGACAATAGGTTGTTTGCTGTTCTTACAGACAATAATGGAAAAATATCAGAAGTAAGTATTCCATCTATCTTTAGTTTCCCATTCTCGCTGGTCCACGTTTTTCTTGTGTGATACCACTTTGTTAGTACTGTTGGTGTGCTCATTTCAAATGCTTTTCAACCTTGTTCCAGTAGGCTTGAGTTGCCGTCTTCTTCTTGTGTCCCTGAGGTCCCGCATTCCATATCCGGGCCTGCTCCTCGGTCGTCTTGCCCTTGCCCCAGTGCTTCAGGTAAGCCTCGCACACTGCCCGGGCCTGCGCCCGGTTGGTCATGGCCTCCCATCGGTAGTGCGACCCAGTGATCCGGTTGACGTCCAGCACCACTCCGCGGTGGATCTGTAATGGCCCAAGGGCGCGTCCTTGATCGCCGATGGCAAGATCGTTGCCAGAGGACTCCACCGCGATTAGAGCGGTGATAAGGTTGGAGAGAGTGGTCATGGGGTTAGAGTGATGGACAAACCAAGACGCATATTGCCTTGAATGGATGTTTGTACTTAGAACAGAACCGCTTTGCCTTGGACTCAGCCTTTTCAATGCTGTTGGCCTTTACGATGAACACACGTTGAACCGTGTCCCTTGAGTACACCTCAAATGTCGCAAAGCCTTTGCTTGGAACGATGTGGCCAATCGGGAATTGGATGTCTGTGGTCATAGTTTCTTTGCAAGTTCCTGCAGGTAGTCGAACTGAAACGCAGAGAGTTGATATGGATCTCGTTTTAGCTTTTGCACGATGTACTTCTCTGCTTTGCGAATGGCGCTTTTAGATCCGTTCGCTTTCATCATAAATATTGGCATATCGTCTTTGGGCTCATCAAATGCTGCCACATACCACCTGTCAGTTCCTCTGGTGTTTTCAATTACATGAAGATCTCGATAGATCAATTCAGACCCATCTGGATTGAAATTGTCTTTCATGGTTTGGAGAGTGTGCGCGTTGACCAGTCGCGCCCCTGTGCTCCGTATTCCTCACGAGCCGGATGTGGCGATAGCGGTCGCCAGGCCGTAGATCAGAGCGCTGCGGTCCAGTTGTCCTGAATGTACTGGTGGATTGAATCAATCAACGAGCCATCGTCACCCCAGATGCCGCGGCCTCGAGGCTCTGGGATATGCTGGAAGTCGATGTCCACATCCGGAAATTGGCTTCGGATCATCATCTCCAAATTACCGATGATGCGGTAAACGTCAGCCTCGGTTGCAGTGCTGCCCCAGTAGGAGGTCTCGGTCGGAAGTTGTACGGTGATCATACAAATCCTTAGAACTGTTCAATGACCACGCCGCCTTCAAATTTCACCACTTGGGTGTTCTCGTAAAGGTAATCAAGAGCATCTTCCTCGCTATCGGTTTCGCAGCCCTCAAATCCGTTTTCATTCGCTGCCTCAAGCGCGGTCCCATACTCAGCCCATTCGCAGCAGATCCCAATGGGATCAAGTTCAATCTCAATTTCTGCGTTTTTCTCCAATCCTTCAAAGTATTCAAAGAGACTGCAAAGAGCGGCCGAAGTAAATTGGGAGCCTCTTCCGCACTGGCGGAAGGATTCAACAAAGGAATGTTTTGTAACAGTGATTTTCATGTTTTGATTCGGTAGGTGTTGAAATTGTGCGCGTTGGCCAGTCGCGCCCCTGGTTGCCTCGGATTCCTCCCGGGCCGGATGGGTGGCTTAATGGGCGCCACCGGCCCTGAAAGTGTGATGCAGACTTCAGATCTGATCGTTGATGATCTTGCCGTCAGCAGGACCTCCAACCAAGGTGATCGTGGTATGGTGGAAGTCGCTGTCATCATCGCCGCAGTACCAGCTCTTGCCATCGCAGCTCCACCAGCCGTTCTCCTCAATGACGTAGGCTCCTTCAATGACGCAGGCGGCATCATCCCAGATTGCGTTGAACTGAACGTTGGTGGTGGTGTTTCTCATGTTTTGCTTTGGTTTGCTGTTGTTGCTTTCGACGTGATCAAGATGACCGAGATCATGACTTCCGTCTACAGAGAAAACCATTTTTCTGTAGATCTTGAAGAAAACCCAATGTTTATGCGGGTCAAACAGGGGTCACTCCGCAACGAACTTGGCGTCAAACTCGGCCCGCGGGCGCACGTAGATGGTGCCGTTGTCGATGCGGCGGTAGACCACCACGGGCCACCGGATCTCGCCTAGGCGCAACTCGGCGCTCTCTGCGACAACCTCGACCACGAGGCTCGGCTTGGTACGGCAGGAATACTTCATGGCCAGCTCGTGTAGACCACCGTGCCCTGGCCGCTTGCGTCGACCAGCTCCACAGCATTGACGCCGCGGAGCTTTCCCAGTGCTGCCAAGAGCTGCGTGTCGTTGTTCGCTTGCGCGATGCAGGTCGACACGATGTCCGCGTCGTCGTAGGAGGCGGACAGGTTCTCTTTGGTGCGGTCGCGCCAGACGCGCACAACACGGCCACCAGAGAGCGGAACACGTCGCATTGACTCGACGCACGGGAAGTTATGTTTCATGCAGATTTACCGATGGGCGATATGGAGATCGACCACATCCAGAATGGTGTAGATTTCAATGTCGCCGGTATTCGTAGCAACGCCAAGCCCATCTGTATTTTTCGCCTGCTGGGTGTAGTAGTCGAGCCGGTACGTGTTCGTCTTGTGCGGCTGGATGCGCTCGGTCTCGTAGAGGTAGACGTTGCTCTGATTGTAGACGTAGGTGCTGACCGAGTAGCCGACCACGACATTGTTGGTCACGTCAAAGATGCGCGTGCGCGTACCAGTGGTGCTGTGGAACGGACTGATGACGCGGATCTGGTACTCGCCAGCCTCCACCGTGAACTCGTTGTTGCTCAGGCTCGTGATGATGCCATACGGGTCGCTGTGGATCGCATTCAGCGTGCGGGTGGTCCAAGTGTTTGCCACCGAGGCACCGCCGTCGACCCCAGTCGCTTTCTGGTCCTGCAGGGTCGCAATACGCAGCACCAAGGCGTCGACGTCCTTCCTGAGATTGTTGATCAGGCTGGTGCTGGTCTGTGAATCGTAGCTCATTGCTTGGCCTTCTTGCGGATGATGCGTTGGGCCTCGTCAAGGCTGCTGGCGATGCCGATCAGGCTGCCTGCGGGGCCGTAAAGGCGAAGGGAACCTTTGGCCTTACCCGGGAGCGCACGGTAACCTCCGGGGAAGCTATAGGCACCGGGCATGGCGGAGTCGGGGGATGGCATGAATGCAAACTGGCTAAGATCGCCATACACCGGGTTCTTCACAAACACCGTGTTGCCTACGCTCACAGACTCAGAGCCACCGATGACTGGCTGGTCGGTGCGCTTGTCGTAGAAATAGGCGTGCTCCTTCGGGTCCATACCGACCGGCACGTAGTTCTCCAAGTCACCCGGTATGGATCGGTCGGCCATGATCTTTCCGTCGACCGTTGCCACCGGGAATTTGGCAGACCTGCCCTCGTAAATCCGCTGCACGCCGGGTTTAACCACAAACTTCGGGTTCTGCAAGCGGGTCACTGTATCGTATCCGATCACCTTACCAGGGCCACCAGCAGCGCCATCGGGCTCATGCACAGCGACCACATACTTGCCGGTCCTTAGGAAGGCCGGGATGTCGATGCGTGCGGCCACCTGTGTGCCCGGCTTGATGTTTCGCGCAGCACCGAACTTAGCCTTTTTCTCCGAGCTCAAAGCATCGACAGCCTCGGTGTCTGTAGGCGGGTTGGCGAAGTCCTGATTACGGCCGATGTCGCGTTGAATATCAGCCGGCATATTCCGCACGCTGATCGCCGCCGCAATCTTCTTGGATGGCACCGCCCACAGGTTCTCCGGGTCGAACCGTTCGATCTCGGAAGCCTTCTTCAGCCGAATAGGATCCTCCATGCCGTCGTAGAGCGCACCGTACAGCCTGTAGCCCTTCTCAAACAGGTCCATGGCCTCGCGGTGGTCCTTGACGCCGCGGCCAGTAGCCATGTCGCCGGCAGGCATATAGCGCTGGCCCTCAACAGAAGCCCCCTCGTCCGGTGCTATGCCTTCGTTCCAAGTCCACTCCGGCATGAGCCCGGTCTTCTGATCGGCAAAGACGGTGTCTTCTGTTTTGGCTGTGCGGTTGCGCTCGCCATACGGGCCGTAGTTCAGCCAACTGTTTTGCCCCCGAGTCTCGGTGGTAATGGCGCCACGAGCAGGACCCGTAAAGAGCCGGATGTGCGCCTGCCAGGCATTCTCCTCGCCTTCCGCCCGGAAACCGGAACCTTCTAGGCCGTGACCGAAAGCGTCGTGCACGGCGCGGAACAAATCGTTGGCATAAACAGGCTTCAATTCACCGTTGGGCCCACCGAACGGCCAACGCAAACCAGTATCGGCAAGCATTGGGTTTGATTCTGGATTGAAGTCCTCCTTGGTTCCAAACCCAGCGTCTGTGGGGAAAACGCCCATAGACTTGTTTGCGCGGAGGTCGCGCAAGGCGTTGAACGGAGATGATGCGTACTGCTGTCCCGCATCCGAGTTGCTATCAATGAACCAGAACTTGTATCCCGCCGACTCAAGCGCTTGATACTGATCCGTGGTTTGGCGGATCAAGTCCTGGTAGGCTTCACGCACCGCAGGATCTTGCGGTGCATGAGGCATCTCCTCGTAGGCCTGAGCAATTCTGCGAGCGCGATCCTCGTCTACCTTAACGTACTCCGATTGGCGACGGAGACCGATTCCTTTGTCCCTGGCGTACTGCTCTGCGACGCCAACCAGGCTCTGGTCTGGGCCACTAGCGCCTTTGACCTGTGGAGCGCCTGCAAGCGGCGCAAGGTTCCCAGACGTATACCGTCCTTCTCCTCGGTCTCCACGTCCTCCTCGTTGTTCTGGGGTTTGTTCATAAAGTTTTTCTCCTCCGGCAGGCATGAAATACGCTAGACGGGACGGTGAGTCAATTTGCTTTCGTTTCCATTTCTCGCCTGCCTCCGGCGTGCTTCCGTATCCGGCAGCCTTGTTTGCTTTCTGCGCTTCGCCCAATTGACGGTCGTTCAAGGCAGGCAATTTGTCGAGCCCAGGGAACATGACCTCATGCGGCTCAACACGTCCCCGAATGCGATCCCAGAGGGTCCATTGAGCCGGGAAGACAGCAACGCCAAGCTCGTTTGCCCGGCGCTCGTTGATCTCAAGTGCTGAGCGGTAGGAATCCGACATCACCTGGAAGTCTTTTGGAGTCTCAACCCACTCCACCGACTTAATGTTCGCCGGAGCATTCGGGTTGATGCCGCCTTTCTTGGCGAGCAGTGTTGCCTTGCGGCTGCCCATGGCAGCAAACACGGCCTCGTTGACGAACTTCTGAACGCGATCCGAACCGTAGATTTGAGCCTGAGCTAGAACATCGTCGATGGTCTTTGCCCTGGTTGCTGTGGGGTCCGGCAAGGAATCCAATGTCGAAGCCATTTCGGCTTTGATCTTGCCAATTTTCTTCTGGTTTTTGGCCTTTAACGTCTTGAGCGTTTTCGGGTCGTCCTTGTTGATCTCCTCAATGCGCTTCCCTTTTTCCTCGGCATTTTTGAGCCGGCGATTGAAAGCCGATGTGGCTTCCTTCGACTTCTTCAGCATCGAATTGAAACGGTCGACAACGATGCCTTCAAACCGTTTGCGGAGCTCTGGGTTTCCAAGCAGCTCCTGGCCAAAGATGCGAGCCATGTGGCGGTCCATGGCCGATATGGATGCCTTGAGCGGATCTTGCCAAACCGACCCGAATGATCCCGTCTTTGTTCCGAACCCTTTGACTTGGGTGGTGAGTTTATCCACAAAGTCGGCCCAGGATTCGTTCGCTCGTTTTACAAAGAAGTCAGGGTTCTTTGTGAACAATCGAGCGGCATTTACGATGTTTGATATGTCCGCGGTGATTGCAATGCCAAGGCCGCCCTTGCCAGCGGAGATGAACCCTAGCTCTTTTTTGAGTCGTTGATTCAGCTCCTTCAGGTTTTCTTTAGTAGGATTCTCTGGGTATAGACTGGCAAATTTGCGCACATCTTCCATCGAACCGAACCGCAACCGTGCCTGCCCCATTTCATTGGGCAGCAACGGAGCATTCGGGGAGAGCATCCCGAAGACAATGGAGTTGAAGCTGGAAACCTTGTCCCCAGGTGTGGGAGCCATTGTCGCCGCCAGCTTGGCCGTCAGCTTGGCGTGCGTGGTCTCTGGCAGGTTTGCTACGTCGACCGGATTGGCTTTGAGCCAGAGGAGATCATAGTACGTGAACTTGCCCTCAAGGCCGCCGGGTATTCTCGCAGGATCTCCAGCCACGTCCGAGGGGATGTTTGTGATTTCTGAAAGAGGTCCAAGGTTTTCGACGCCGAATGCTTTGCCGTATTCCTCAAACTCCTTTGGAGTCCAGTCTTTCGGTTCTTTGCCTTTGAAGTAGATGTTTCCATTTTGATCCCTTGAAACTCCTGGAGCTTCAAAAGATGCACGCCGGGGAAGACCTTCCGCAACTTGTTTTCTGGCCGCCTCCTCTTCAGCCGGCATGAACCTTACATCCCCCGCTTGTCGAACCGTCCCGCCTTCGCCTTGGCCTTCTTGGCCACCGAGAGCGCGATTGCCACGGCCTGCTTCTGCGGTTTGCCCGACTTCATTTCGCGCCGGATATTGCTGCTGACGGACTTCTGGCTGTAGCCTTGCTTGAGTGGCATCTGCTTTCCTTTCTGCTTGGGTTTGGGTGTCGTAGATCCCGATGAGCTTTCCATCGGGACCGTAGAGCTTGTGCTTGGCACCGCTGATGATGCGGTAGCCTTCGTCGGAGTTGATGATCGACTTGTCGCCGATGGTCTCGGCGGGCATCCAGCGCTGCTTCGAGAGCTGGTAGGCTTCCTCCGAAAAGCGTGCGCGGAACCCAGAGGGAGCTATTGAACCAATGCGGTCCAAGCGGAAGTCGCGCACGAACTTCTCGTTCTGGTTGATGAAGTCCCCAAGGTACTTGGCCTTCTCCAATCCAAAGATCTCCGCAGACCGGCGGGCGCCCTCCTTTTGGTCGAGGTTGGTAAAGTACTTCGCCAGGTCGCCCATGAACCCGTCGACGTTGTCCCAAAGGCCCTTGCCCACACTACCGTTGGAGGCTGTGTCCTTCAGGATGGCATCCCGGACATAGCTGATGTCGATGGCCTTTATCAGCGGATGATCCGCTTTCGAGAAGTAGAACGCATACGGCAGCACGTCACGGTCAGTGAGGCGGATGCCGCTGCTGTACCTGTTGACCTTTTTACCAGTCAGCCGGTTGATGATCTTCTTGAGCGCTGCGCTGTAGGTGATGTTGAGGCTGTTGCCAGCGTCCATTGCAGCATTCGCTGCCCGGATCTTATCCTTCATCCGGCTGCTGACTGCCTGGGACTGCTCGATGGCAGACAACTGCTCCGGGCTCAAGCGACCTTGAGCAACGCCATCGACCATGCGGGCAGTGCCCGGTGTGTTCTCAATGATGGCTCGAAGGCTTTCACGGTCCTTGTCCTCTCGGGCCACTACCTCTTCGCTGGACATTGACCGGATCGTGCCGTCGGGCATCTGTTCAGCTAAACCAAGTTCGACCAATTGCTTAGCCGCCAGCGGGTTGGAAACATCCTCAGGCTTGAGGACTACCTTGGTCTGTTCACCTTGGATTTTAATCTTCTCATCCAGCTTGCGACGGGCACGCAACAAGTCGCGCAGCATGGCGTTCACCTGAGGCGAGGCCTGCTTTAGATCCGGGAATAGGACAGAATCGGTGGGCTTGACTCCGAACGTGCGCTCAATGGTCGCCGCGGCCTCGGCCAATGCCCGGCTGGCGTTCTGGGTCAGAGCCAGGTCGAGAAGTTGCCTGGTAAGCCCCGTGAATCCCTTCAGCAGTGCGTCAGGCTTCTGACCGGCCAAGAGTCCTGCAAAGTGCTCTGCTGCGAGCTCCGAGGCCACATAGTCGGCCTTCTTGTTGATGGTGTCGTACTGAGCGAGCTCGTCTGCCATGGAGGCATTGCCAGCACCCAGCTTGTCTCGGTACTGATTGAAACGGGCCTCAATCTCGGCGTCATTGAAAGCGCCATCGGCCAGCTTGCGGATGGTGTCGCCTTCCTGAATCCATCGACCCACCAGAGCGTTCTTGATCTCGGTGGCGCCGGCCTCGAGCTGAGTGCTCTTCTCAAGAGCGTGGAATAGCTCATGGCCGAGCGTGTAGAGCGGGCCGTCGCCGGTTCCTTTGCCGATGATGTCGGCGTTGATAACCACCGCAGGCCGGCCACCTTTGTTCTCAACCTGCACGCCCCGGGCGTTGATTTTGTAGCGCTTGGCGAAGTCTTCGCTGGAAAGATATTCCACCTCGACGTCTCCGAACTTACCTCGGACAAGGCCCTGCAAGTCCATCAGACTGGATGCCGCATCCACACCGTGCTTATCACGCAACTGTTGAAACAGCGCCTTGGTAGTCGGATCCTGCTGGGCATCAATGAAGCGTCCAAGGTCTCCTGCACGGGCTTCCGCGGCAGCTTTGCCAGTGAGCTTCTGGTAGGCACGGCCACCGATAGCACCGGCAGCGCCCTGCACACCGCCAGCACCTAAGCCTGCAGCGGCCCCCTCTTCACCACCGGACAAACCACCTAGTAAGGTGCCAATCGCTGCACCTTCGATTCCTCCGGCAAGCCCCCTGAGTGAGGCATCCAGTGCAGCGTCACCGCCGTACTGCCCGACCACACCAAGCATACGCTGGCGCAGGTTAGCCCCCGGAGCAGCGCCGATAGCCTCCAAAGGCCCGATGCGCGAAGGCTGGGTCATCAGGTTCTCGCCGGCACGGGTCAGGGCCTCGCCGGCCTCGCGTGCGGTACGGATACCGGCAGGTATGGCAGCGAAGGCAGCCGCCTCCGGTGCAATACCAAGAGCGCCAGCAATACCAGCAGTCGCCGCGGTGTTACGGAGCGCCTCAGGAGCCATTCCAAGCGCTTCCGCTGTCATACGCTCGGCAGCACCGGCAAAGCGCTCCAAAGGCCTTGCAGCGCCGGCAACGGCACGTCCTGCGAGTTGTGTACCTTTGCCGACTGCACGGGTGGCTAACTTGCCGGCACCGAGCACCTCGCCGATGCCTGGCAACGCCAGAGTCGGGTCAAGGATCATGGACACGCCCTGGACAAACTCCGGGTTGGTGTACTCGGGAGGGACGACAATACCTTCCTCGCCACGCTCAAGGCGGGCGCTGGTGTTGGCGAAGTCTCGAGCCTCAAGGAACTGGTTGTAGCGGGACTCCGCGGTGCCTGTGCCTGCGACAAGGTCCTTGAACTTGAAGAGCGGTGACGATGGGTCCTGCGATTGAGCGACGAGGCCGTAGAGCTGCCGGGTGCCCTGGGCAGCGCCTTCGATGTAGTTGAGCGGGTTGGCAACAGCGCCCTGTGCGCCCTGAGAGATTGCCCCACCAATCATGTTGGCAGCAGTGTCGACCGACTGCGCGATGGTGTTGATCCAGTCGGTCTGCTTGGTCTTGGAGTACTGCTCGTACTTCAGGTAGTCTGCCTGCGTTGGCGTAAAAGCAGGGTCCTGCATTGCCAGCGAGATGTCCTCGCCGGTAACCGGAGCATCCAGCAGGCTTTCGACGCTGTCTGCTGGTTCTGGGCCGAACAACAAGTCGATGTCTGCTTTGGATAGGGTCATTTGAGGGATTCGATTTGTTTGACGGCCTGCTCTTTAGTAATGGCACCGGAAGCTCGACGCGCTCGGATAGCGGCAACACGCGGATCAGAAAGTAGTGGTGAGCGTGCCTGTCCGCTGCTGATTTGGTTCACGTAATCATCAGCGTTTTGACCAGCTTTTTTCATCGTATTGTTCATGGCATCAATACGCATCAGTTCTTTTTGCTTCACCACTTTTTCGCTGTCTCCAGCAATTGGGAAATACTGCTTTTCAGCCGCTGGGTATTCATCCGGTGAAATAACAGCGCCAGAGCGATCTCTAAGGAAGTTTTCAATCCAAGCGTCACGCGCTGCCTCGTATGACTTGCGAGAATCGGTCTTCAACCGTTCAGGCATGAATCCGAATTCAGTCAAAGACCTTGGAGAGTATCCAGACTTGAAAACGCTATTGATCGTCTCGTTGTTCAATTTCATGCCGGCAGCAAATGCTGCTGACTTGCCTTGCGCTTCAGTCAACGGTTTGCCCTCGACCATCTTGGGCGCAGGCAGAATGTCGACCTTGCCGTCAGCACGCACCACGGTGATGCCGTTGGGCAGAGTCTGGGTGTCGATTTGGATGGGTTTCTGTTGTCCAGCAATCTCAAGCACGCGATCAAGACCGGCAAACACCTCTGGTCGCATACCCTGCTGGGCAGCGTACTGAGCGATATTCCTGCGCAAGTTTTCGTAAGGCACAGCCTCGGTGCGAGTGGTCTGGCCTTGCACCTCAATTGGAGGCAGGAACTGTGCTGCAGGCTGTTGAGCTGCAGGCTGTGTAGTAAACTGCTCCCGCGTCGGCATGGTCGGCTGTGGAGCCTGAGCACGCTGAAGCTGCGCTTGAAGCACTTGCTGTTGCCTTTGGGCATCCAGAATGCGTCCAACGGCTTGTTTTGGGTTTTCTGTGATGGTCGCCATCGACACGCCCATTCCTCCGCCAATGCCACCTTGAAGCGATGGAATGCGGAACTGCTGTGGGCGCTCGACCAACATTGGTTGAAGTTTTGCCAACTGGGCTTGGATGGCTTGTGTGTCGCTAGGTGCAACACTGGACTGTTGGCGATAGCGCTCCAGTGCCTGCATATAGCCCTGCTGGTCGAATACAGGAGCCGTAGGCGGCATAGTAGCTGGTTGCACCGGACCAACCGGCTGCAGCATCTCGGTGGTCGGCTCGGTGACGGTCTGCGTGGTCGGCATCGTCAGTCCATAGCGGATCAGTTCACCGAGCTGTTGCGTGGTCTCGTACTGACCGCGGGCTTGAGCAATCTGCAGATCTTGCAGTTCTCGAGCTCTTCCCTGCTGCTGATCAGTCCGGTACTGGTTCAACACCATCACGGCGTCTCCAAGAGCCGCCTTCTTCTTAGCAAGGCTCATGTCTACGAACTTGTCTCCAAGCACGGTGGAGAACTTGTTCAACATTTCACGGTCGGCCATCACCTGCTGGGTGTACCTGGGGATGTCCTGCTCGGTAACGCCTGCAGGTAGTTGACCAGTCTCGGTGTATTGCTGGATGGCGATGTACTTAGGGTCTGATGCAAGCTGCTGTTGATACAGTCCAACAAGAGTGTCGCGACTTTGATCTGCTGCCTCAGTCTCGGCCTTCTTGGTGCGGTACTGCTCGATGGCCTTACCTAGTCCCTGTCCCATGGCAGCGATGCCCATCGCCAGATTGCGACCGGGAGCTGTTGCTGCCTCCATGTAACCGGGAGGAAGCGGACCTGCGTCTCCGCGTCCGGTGTATGGTGTTGAGTAGCCGTAGGTTGCCATAGAATTATGCGTGTTGAGAGTGATACGCGAACTCGCGCAGTTTCAAGCTGATAGCCCTCATGTGCTTGTATCCACCGATTATCCAAGCCACTTGAAGGATCATGTCGTTGCCGCAGAGCCGTAGGACATCGGATGTCTGACGCTTCCACTCCTCGTCGGCTTTCTCCCAAGCAACCGAGTCTGCATAGGTGCTGGTGATCTGCGCGATGACGGGTTGCAGCCGGAACCAGTTCTCGATGTAGAACGGCATTGAGTAGAGGGAATTAGCCTGTATCAACAGGTCAAGCATCGACTCGGTGTTGAGCACAGCGTCTCCATCAACCAAGTCGTCAATGGCGTGACAATAGAAGTGCCAAGCAGCAATCCATTGGCGTGCAGATTCGTTTCCTGCCGTTGCTTCGGCATAGATGGATCCGAGGTCTTTGATTTCAGCAGGCATTTCGTTTGTAGAATTCGTTTTGCATCGACCTCAGTCCTTTTGCCGCATTCTGATCGTTGAACACAGATTTGTGCAGACTGCTCATCCCGGGCATGGATGACTCGATGAGATCAACCCACGTACCGCAGTGCAGATGGTCGAAGGAGGCAATTTGATCGGCGGTAAAGAACGTCCCGCCTATTGCACTGTAGAGAAGCGCTAGCGTGTCGTAGAACGTGTTCCCGAATGGGGTAGGCATGACCAGCGGATAAAACAGGTTCGCCTTTGGAGTGAACACCGAGTTCGGGCACATTGCGTCCCATCGTGCAATGCGTTTACGCACCAGCGACGGGTTGATGTACAGCAGGCAGGTGTGCAGCCGTTCCATCGTCACGCACCTTGAGAACGGATCTCGGAACCTAGGCGTCAATATCCCGACAATGTGGGATCCGATGAGGTTGCTTTGATCGACCTTTTTCCAGAAAACCATGTCGGTGTCGCAGATGAAGAACGGTTCGTTCTCCAGGGCAACCAAGGATTCAATCCACTTGTGATGGATGGTTTCAACCTCGACCACTGTGCAGCCCGCTGCAGCCTCTCGGATGGCCTCTACAGCCTCCGGGATGGCGTTGATGTAGACAGTGACCTTTGCGTCAGGAAAGCCCGTACGCAGGGTTTTGAAGACAAGTGTGGCTGCCGGTAGCAACTCCAGTTTCCTGCACGTCGCAAGGATTTTGACGTTCATTGATGGAAGTCGATTGCAGCAGATGTCGGCTTGGATTGCCACCGTTCAAGGTTCAGGAACACCGAGAAAGTGTCTGCAACCGCTGAGTGACTCACACCGGCAGGCACCGGCCTAGACCAGCCGCAGTGCCAGGTGCTGACACTCTTGGACCTGTCGCCCATTGTCCAACACATCCTCCCTAGGACATGGATGATCCTAGAGCTGAATGACTGATGGGTGTGCGACGGGATCAACTCACCAGCGGGGCAAAACCAGATCTCAAGCTGCCATCGGAACAACCGAAAGAGCCTGATTCCTGTGCATCGCTGGAACTTGATGATCACAAAGATGACGCAAGGCCTTTGAGGCCGGCACCGGCGGCAGACGCTGCTCCGGTGAGATTACTTCCGGCAGCCTTGATGCCACCACCAATAGCCTCAAGCGCCTTGCCTTGCATCTCATCGCGCTTCTCGAAAAGGCCCTGCTTAAACGACAAGGCATCGTCGATCATGGTGTCGTCCAGTCCGAGAGCCTTGAGGCGTTTGCGCTGGGCTTCCACATCCGCGGTGGTGTTCTGGAAGTTGGTCATCATGGGCGCACCGTACCCACTGCCAGGCATCATCGGCGGCTGGGGTGCGTAGCCCTGCATCATTCCACCGGTCTGCTGGTATCCGTAGTTCATAGACTGGATGCGGCAGACATACCGGCACCGATCAGCGCTGTGGTGTTGGCGGCGGAAGCAGTACGGGCAGCAAGCTGGGCCTGCTGGTTGCCACCAATCAGGTTGGCGGCGTACTGGCTCTCCGGATTGAACAACTGGCCGGGGTTGAATCCTTGAGCCTGCCCGAGGAAGCCCTGGGATCCGGCAAAGGCCTGCGAAGGCCGACCAAGCACCTGTTGGAACACGTCGCCATAGACTCCTTGGGAAGCCCCGAGGGCACCCATGGCCTGCTGCTGGCGCTGCTGTTGAAGGCCGGCACCGGCCATCTGGGATCGCACGGCTTCGGAAAGACCGGCAGTCGGGCTTCCAGCGAGACCGCGTGCGGCAAACGATCCGCGGGTCTGCTGCTCAACCATCCGCTGCTGCTCGGGCGTCAGCCGCGATCCAGCATTGAGTCCTGATTGAGCCTGCGCTGTCAGCGTGTCGGCCAATGCAGCTTGCTCAGGTGACGCCGCCTTGATCGCAGCACGGGCTTGAGGTCCGAGTTTTTCAATGTCGGCAATATCGCCTGCCCGGGAGCGGGAGCGGGCGGCCGCCTCGACCTCGCCCATCGTAGGCGCGATCTGCTCCTTGTAGAGCCTCAGGAGCTCCGGTGTGGCCTGCTGAAGAAGGCCAAGCTGAAGCGCTTGATACTTAGGCGCAAACTGGGCCTCGGCGGCGTACTTCTCTGGAGCCAGATCAATTTGGCTTCGGAGTGTATCCCGGGTTTCCTGGGCGTAATCCCTTGGAGCAGGTGCGCTAACTGATGTTCCCATGTTTTTTGTAGGCCATCTTGTAGATCGGCATACTGCCTTTCTTGTAGGTGACCAGTTTACCGTTTCTGTGACCGATGGCCGGGAGGATTGCGCTTTCCGGCCTGTCGTGAAAGAACTTAGCCGCCACCGCCATGGCGAATACCGCGCAATCCGCGGCGAATTGATGCCAGTACCAGTGGTCGCCATTCGGATCGCTGGCCTGCCACGTCCATGCCTTAGGCTCCGGACCCACCTGACGCCAGCCTACCAGCACGGCGACAACCTGCTCGTCCTGTGTGGCGATCTTGAGCGTGCCCTGCTGCGCATGGAACATGACGTAGTCCTCGACGGCCTCGCGGGTCCAGCCCTTGAAGCTGTCGGGGAGCTTGTGCAGCAGGTAGTCTGTGATCTGGGGGATCATCAAGTCGGCAGAATCTCCTGAAGGATCGTCTGAGATGTGGCTCTCATGTAGAAGTTTTGATCCTCATCGCTAATCGACCTGTTCAAACCAAAAACAGCGCTCGCAGCCGAGCAATAAACTCTGATCCGGTACGAAATGGTGTTCGTCGTTGCTGGCGAATCCAGAAACGAGATCGCCATATTGAATTGTGTCGAACCGTCGTCTCCGTCAAATGGCGCAACCTTGGTGCCATAAATCCGGTTTGATCCCGGGCTTGAAGGGACGCCAAGCGGGGTCACAGTAGCACCGTCAACGCGCTCAAGAATGAATGCAGAAGTGTAAACGATTTCTCCGCTGAAATTAAACTGAACCAGCACTTTTGAGGTGTTTGACTGAGGCGTGATTTGTGTGGTCAGAGGTGTGATTACAACCGCACTGGCTCGGTTATTTGAGACGGTATATGTGCTTGCTGCTTCAACATTTGTAAAAGCCGTCCGAGGCCTCAACGCATTCAACGTACCGCTTGCAAGCGTAAGGTTGGATCCGACACTAATCTCCTGAGGAACGCCGTTGGATCCATTAGCCCTTCCCAGCAACCGAGCATCGGTGACGTGCTGGATCTTGGCGTAGGTGACTCCGGTGGCGGATGACGATGAGTCGGCCAGCTTGGCGGTGGTGACAGCTCCGATGCCGATATTAACGGTTCCGGTAGCAAACGCCAGATCGGTGGACGTCAGCGCAGTCGGGCTTGCAGATGATCCAGAGGCATTGCCGACAAGCGTGCTGGCATTCTGCGCTGCCAATGCTGTCAGCGGAACTGATCCGGAAGTGATCGACAGCGAACCGCCATCGACCGTGCCCGTGACGTCGACGCTCGGAGTACCGAGCAGGTTGAGCGTGCTAGCATCCAGCGTAGTGGATGACGTGACGGTGGTTCCCGGTGTGACAGTGACAAAGAGTGGCATAGGTTAGACGTCGGTTTTGCCGTAGAGTCTGAAAGGGATTGCGATGGATTTGACCGAGTGAATCGTCAGCGCCCCGGTGGTTGTGGTGACCACTGGCTGCATGGTAACGGAGTGGCGACGCAGGCGAGCCTTGTGGCTGAAAGACTGCACGAGGCCTGCCTTGAATCCGGAAGTGTTGCACCGCAAACCCGGAAGCGTGGAGTAGTCTTGCCGGAACGGAGCGAGGAAGTTGTCGCCGGAGTTGTTGGTCGCAAAGGTGCCCGAGCCATAGGTGTAGTACGCCGTGCGGCTCTTGGTTTCGTTGGTTGCGATTACGGAGGTCTCGTTCACGCCATCGAAGACAGCGCTCATGGAGTACGTGGGGTTCCAACTGCTCAGCTCAAACTGAACGAACGTCCACTGCTTGTGATCAATGTCGTTCTCCCCGGAATGGCCGCGGAAGTACACCGAGGTCGCAATCTGCTGAATGGATCCGACACGAGTGCGATCCTGCAACGCATTCAGGTCGAAGGTGTGGATGAGTCCGCTCTCATCGGCCCAGCACAGCGTATCGGTGCCGGCCACGATGACCCGGGTGTAGTATCGCGGGACAAGCAGCGAGCCTTCCCAGTAGCCTTCCCACGCTTGGTTCAGGAAGTTGTAGACCAACGTCCTGGTATTGGTGCCGTTGCCTCCTTCGACAGGCACGCTCAGGATGTAGCGGTTGTTGTAGTAGGCAGCGCAGGACTTGCCCCAGTTGGCCTGATCGATCTCTTCAATGAGATCTTGAATGGGGTCGGACAGCGGGAGAACCACCGACTGGCTGATGCCAAACTCGGTCTGCTTGAGGCTGATGACTCCGCGCTGACTCAGGAAGACGATATCGGAGCCCGTGGAAGCGATAGACGCCTGACTGACGCATCCAAACTCACGGGTGACCTCAGTGAGGCGGGTGGTCGACAAGTCGCCGTAGAGGTTCTCTACAGCGAGAATGCTGCGCTCTTTGAAAACGATCAGCGTGGTGGTGTTGAACGGATACAGGGCAACCACGGCGTCATTGGCACCCGTGTTCAGCTTGAACTCGTTCAGGATCGGGCTGTAGTGCAGCGGATCCAGAACGTCGGACACTGCGAGGTAGTCGGGCCCATAGAGCAGCAGCAAGCGGTTCTGGAAGTACAGCCCCTCACGGCCTGCAGGCACGTTGGCTCCGGAGGCCGATGACTTCTTGATCGTGCCGGTGATGGAGTCGGACTGAACATCGACCAGCGTCGAAGGCTGCGATGCTGTGACGCTCGCGGACGTGTAGTTGATGCCCGGATTGACGATGGTCACCGCGGTCACCTTGCCGTCGGTGATTGTGGCCGTTGCCGTAGCTAACGTGCCGCCACCATTGAGCGTAATCGTTGGGGCCGTGAGGTAGCCTGCACCTTGGTCGACGATGGTCAGCGAGGTGTAGCCGCTGGAAGTAGGTGCAGCAATGCTAACGGAAGGAGCTGATGAGTATCCTGAACCAACATTGGTCATCGTGAATCCAGTGACCTTGCCATTGGAAACGATTGCGGTGGCTGTGGCAGTGGTTCCACCTCCACCCGGTGCAGCGATAGTGACCGCAGGTGCTGCGGTGTATCCAGCGCCACTAATTCCAAGCGTGATTGAGCCAACGGTTGCACCGGAAAGCACCGCGGTTCCAGTGGCAGTCTGCGCAGCAATCGTCCCGGTGATGATCGCCGTCTTCGCGGTGTTGAGCGAATCAGTCTCCTCGGTTGATCCAGAGAACAGCTTCAGTGAGTTCTTATCCTGCGGGAAGACGTAGTAGATCTTGTCGGTAACCGTAGCACCGCCGTTTTGGATGCTTGACAGCGTCACCTGATCGCCGGGAACGAACGGATGGTTCGGTACGGTAATCGTGTCCTCTGTCGACGATGACGCCACGATGGCGTTTACCGATGCGATCCGATTGAAGCCGTTGTCGAGAGCAGAGACCGGAGCACCCGATGAGTACGAGGCCTCCATGATCAGCGGCAACCCATCGTTGTAGAAGTCGCTGATGCCCTCGGTGACATCGTAGCCTGTCGTGTTGTTCGACAGCTCAAAGTAGTACCGATTTGATGACGTCAGCCCTGTCTTGAGCGTGACCGGGCTGGTGCCCTGCTGGCCGCTGGCCTGCGACAGGTGCAGCGTGCAAACACCACCGGCCTTCACGTTGACGTACATCCCGAATCCCTGACCAGTCGATGTGGACGAGGTCCAGAGGTTCGGTGAAGTTCCGATCTGGAACACCACAACACGATCACCGGATTGCAGGTCGGGTGTGACATTCAATGTCACAGTGTTGTTGCCAGTGTTGACGTCGGCTCCGGTGAAGTAGTACCGAGCGTTCCCCGGGCGCAGCATGACCACCGAGTTGGTGGCCTGAATCAAACGCACCGGGCTGTAGATGTCGTGCCCGTTGAGCGGTATCTCCAAGTGCGACTGATTGGGGCGCACGAGGTACATCCTGCCCTGTCCTCCGTCGGAAGTACGCACCTCGTTGGTGGCGACGATCAGGGCTTGGTAGCCGGTGTCCGGATCGCGGAAAGGCAGCACACCGAGGATGTCGGTGAAGGCTGTGGTGTTGTTGTAGGACTGGATGTTGCGATTGGTCGGCCCACCGGTGAACGTGATGGCTGCAGACGACAGGATCGCGTTGGAGTTGGTGTCCGAGATGCAGCGGGTTCCGTTGGGGAACACCAGCACATTGGCACTGCTGTCGGAGCAGACAATCGTTCCGTTTGGAGGCGGACTGCCGCTGACAACATCCACCTGATTCGACCCGGATGTGACCGTTGCCGAAAAGGTGTTCAGGGTCCACTTGCCGCCCCACTTGGGCTGCACAATGCCCCAGCGGTTGCGGATGTTTTGATCCTGGAATATACGGTTGACTGCCTGACTGACAAACTGGGCGGGCAACTGGGCGGGATCAAGGCGTGAGATGACGCCCTTGAAGCCGTCGTCGACCGATATGATGTCAGGCAGGTCAGGCATATTACCGGGAGGGCACGATTATCTGCCGCACATATTTCTCTTGCAGCGCCACCTTGTCGATCTCCTTGGTGAGTTCAGCCTCTCCTAGCTCGAGGAACTGGTTGCCTAGGTCGATCTTGCCGTCGACCCGCAGCATCTGGCCGGCCGCCTTGAGGGAGCAGATCTCGCAGAAGCGGTAGGGGAAGGCGTAGGCGGTGGCCTCTGCGGCACTGGACAGGAGCGGCGGTGTCTTTCGGAACTCAATCCAGACGTAGGGCAGCTCGGCTGTGATCAAAATACCGTCGTCTGTGAAGGTGTACGGTGCCTCCTGCTGGCGCCAGGTTACCCGCGGATCAATGGGCCACACTGAGAAGGTTTCGCCAATGGGTACGGCCCTTGTGGTGCCGTCGGGATTGGTCGTCTGCGAGATGTTGCGCAGGAACTTGTTCAGGATTCCCCAGTAGGCTGTGTTGGTCGGGACGGTGCCTGCCGAGGCGGTGCCGTAGAGTTGGTAGTACTCCTGAGTCACCGGGTAGAGAACGATGGTGCCGACGGTGTACGTGGTCGTTGAGCTCCAGCTTGCGTTTCCGGAATAGGATGCCTGAGCCAGCCCCCAGTACTGCGAGTTGAGCGTTCCGTTGGGGCCGTTGGTCGTGGGCGCATTGCCCGAGTTGGTTGAACCGACGTACTGGTAGTACTTCTGCTCGACCGGGTAGTACACCACGGTCCCCTGCGAATACGTGATTGCATCGCTGTAGTTGGGCGCGAAGAACTCCTGCTGATACACGGTCTGCTCGGGCCAGTCGAAGCACTCCCAGGCGCTCCGCAGTGACATGGAGATGAACGTGCGGAAGAAGTTGGACTCCTCGGTCGTTAGAGTGGAAAAGACGCGCCCAGTGAGCTCACAGGCGCGTTGCAGCACGTAGTCGTAGGTGACGGTTCTCATTGGCTACCAGGATTTACACGCCCAAAACTTGGCGGAGAGTTTGGTGCCCGGCTCGTCACAACCATGACGGGCTCGGAAAGATGCGCGCCGCTCCGGGATGTGTTTCTTGATCGTCATGTCGGGGTCGCCGAAACGCACGAGAGCGACCTTGTCGCCCTCCTTGGCCAGGACAGCGAATTTCTTGTTCTCGCCCGGCGTGCGCTTGGGTTTGTTGTAGCCGGAGAACTTGTTGCCCTTGTAGTTGATCATTTGCTCTTGGGGAGTGCGTACCAACCTGCAGGAATTACCACCGTCGCAGGCCCGACCAGCTTCTTGTTCTTATCGAAGGAATAGACGCTGGCCTTCACCGGCTTGGCCAGCATCACCGGATCACCGGAAGGGACCAGGACCACCTTCGTCACCTGGCAGCCCAGGCAGGTCAGCAATGCGATCAGCGAGATCGTTCTTGAGAGCCTTGGGAGCGTTGCCATGTTGCACATCGGTGGGCGGTGTTTCGCGGATCCAGTCCAGCAGAGCCTTCAGGATCTGATAGATCCAGTTCACTCGGACTTCTTGATCTCGAGCTTCTCGGTGGCGTCCTTAGCCATGACCAAGCCGATGCCGGCAGAGATCGCGGCAATGGTGGCCGTCGGGTCGACCGAGGTGGTCGGGTCACCGTCGAAGATGGCCCTCAAGGCGCCACCGACTGCGACGAGGATGGCTCCGATACCGGCGAGAGTTGTCTTGGTGTTTTTCATTTCTTGATGGCTTTGTACAACGCGACACAGGCCGCAATCAAACCAACCACGGCGGAGGCAAAACGGATCTCGTCGGTGAGTTGTGGCAGCATAGATGCAGACGTTGCTGCCGCTGCCGTGCCAAGCGACAAGGCTAGTCCATTCGTTCCGCCGTGGTTGGTTGCGTCCATGTTACTCGGGTTTGTGTTGCGCGGCCGCGGTTTCGAGGATTTCAACGAGCGGCAGTCCGACCTTCATGTTTTGGACGTTGCCGGCCTTCATACCAATGACCAGCAGTTCATAGAGCTGGTTGAATTGCTGCGGAGTCAGTTCGATCTTGATCATATCAGGCCGCAGTGTCGGAAACGACTGGCTCCTCCGCAATCAAAACCGGCTCCACCTGCGGCAACATCGGCGGGACGATTTCAACCGGCGGCAACCACGGCAGCGGCGGCGTCACCACGGGCGGATTGATCTGATTCTCGATCTGCTGCGTCACGTTCGCCTCAATCGCGCTCTTATCGACTCCGTTGCTGAAGCACCAGCCGAGAACCTGATCCTGCGTGAGGTCAGGATATGGCGTGAAGCTACCAGACGGCGGAGCGAACGAGCAGGAGCCGTAGCAAGTGCCGCTGTAGGTCTTCTCGTCGTCGCCGGTGCCGATGGTTTCAATGCCGTTGCACCTCCAGTCGGCGGTGATGACGACATCGGAGTAGGTGCCTTCGACTTTACGGACGAGAAGGCGTTCGATGATCCAAGAGAGGGTAATCATAAGATTAGGCGAGAGTGATGTCGGCGACTCGGGTTGTGCCATCAGATCCGCGATAGCTGAAGCGGAGGTTGGTGTTGCTGGTAGCGTTGACGGTGAGCTGGCCGTTGGTTGCGAGGGTTGGAGGAGTTGAAGCAGGACTCCAAATAAGATTCCCGCTCGCATCGAGCGTCATCGAAGCCGTCGAGAAACCAGCGATAGTATTATTATACGTTCCAGCGGCACCACTATACCACAAATGCGCTCCGGTGCTTCCATCAACTTGATAGCGAGCGGCAGCATTCGATGTTGCCAGCTTGTAAACCCAAGTGCCGCCAGAATTGCGGAACCCGTTGGAAACAATGTCGATTGTGTTGTTCGTCGATGTGCGGCCAGAAATCGAACCATTCTGACCGATGTCAATGACGTTGTAGGTGGCATTCCACGCACTCGGCGTAACGCCTATGCCCACTTGGCCCGTGCCATCAATCTTGAACCGGCTGGTGAACGCACTGGCAGCAGCAGAAGCAGCGCGGAAACCAATGTCGAGATATGCAAGAGCGTCGGAACTGTTCTTGTGTTCGATCTTCCATGAAGGACGGGCAACAGTCTGAACGCCCTCGGTTCCGTTGTTGTTGTAGTAGTTGGTGCCAACAATGTACAGATCAGGTCCGGCTGCGCTTGAAAGGAACAATCCATCGCCACCGCTGTTGACTCGGGCGACTCCATTCACATCCAATTTGTATGAAGGACTCGCCGCCCCCACGCCCAGCCCCGTGGAGTTGAGGGTCATGGCGGTGGATTCGCCAAACGCCCAAATCTGACTGCCTCCTGTCAAACCGTTGTAGTACCAACTATCGGTAGTAGAAGCTCCTCCGATATATCGAGTAGCCCCACCAAGACCAGCAGGAGTTCCGACAAGAACCCAACCAAGCGAAGACTGAAAACTGCCGACAATATCAAGCGGACGGGCAGGTGTCGCCGTACCAATACCCACTCGATCGGTTGATGCATTAACAACCAGCGTCGTGGTGTCCACCGTCAGTGCGCCGGTGATGGTGGCGGAGGCGAGGGTGGCGGTGCCGCCTGCTCCCAAGAGCTGGTTGGAGGTGATCTTCTTCGTGGTGCCCGATGCAGCCATCGACGTATCGGAGACATCCACAATCGGCAGAACGTCTGCCGCGGGATCGACGGTGGTGATGGCCGCCAAGGCCGTGATTTTCGTGTCTGCCATAGTGTCTAGTTTGCTTGAATGATGAGTTTGCCGTTGTCCTCTTGGAGCAGGAAGTCCCCGTTCTCCAAGTCTAAAGAGTCGAATGTTCCGAAAGTGATGACGATCTTGGACGTGCCGTCCTCTAGGAGGATGAATCCTTCGTCCTCGCGCAGAAGGTCTCGGCGCATGATCGGCAGGTCGGCGCCTCCACCAGCTCCGCTGATGAATTGATCAATGCCGAGTCCTAGTCCGAGTCCGAGTCGCATATCAGGCGTACTTGCGGTTGTATAGGACCAGTGAGCCGCTTGAAATTGAGATGGAGGTAAACACGCCGTTGATGCTGTCGCCGGCTTGGATGGTCACGCCGCCACCGAGGTCGGTGATGTTGGACGTGCAGGATCCGAGAATGGTCGTCGAGACAGCGTGGATTTCCATCCAGTTGCCGCTCACGGTTCCGTTCGATGCGGTGATGTATCGGCCACCGTTTTCGCCGGCCAACTGGCGGTTTGATCCGACATTCATAGAGTGAACTTCTGACTACTGCGTTTTGTGCCACCGGTCCATCCAACCTGCAAGCGTGTAGCACCGCAGCGCACTCGCACCTCGGGGTTATCGCGCTCTACTTCTTTGAGAAACTGGGAATCTTTCCAGCAATCGTACCCGACCTTGTGCCCCCAGGCATGGTAGAGGGTGGGGTCGATACGCATCCGCAGGCGCCCGATGCCGTCAACGGATCGGATATCGCGATCCGAGTCCTTGGCGATGCGCTTCTGATCAATGCCGGCCTTGACCCAGTCCTTCTGGATGCCGGTTTGGAACTCTTTAATGACGGCGCGGCGCAGTTCGCCGGGCAGGTCGTCGAGAGCGCTGGCAATTACGGATGCTGCGGAATTCTGAGCCATGATAAAATGAAAGAAGGGGAGGCCCGTAATGGACCTCCCCTGTTGGTTTTTTGATTAGCTAACGCCGTTGAACATACCGAATCCGCTCGGGTTCTTCACCACGAGACCGGCAATGGCCTCAATCAAACGGGCAGGGCCGCCGCCGGCGTCGGGCAAGGTCTTGACCTGCGGGAGCTTGGCGTAGCGGACCTCGACCATGTCCATCGGGATGACATAGCCCTTGTACGCCTGAGCAGACAGAGCAGTGCCATCCTTACCACCGATAAAAGTGGACGGATGTAAAATTAGCCGTCCAAAATCCCCTTCAAAAATATCGATTGAGGATTTATAGGTATCGCTCGCAAGTTCTTGATTAAACGTGCGGACGCTTGTGGCAGCGATGGCGTTGTTGTTGGCAACCTCGGTGGTGCGCGAAGAGGTGAGGTTGGTGAACGCACGCTTCAGCGTGGTGCCCAAGATGCAATCGTAGTCCCGGAAGGTGCCGGTGACGCCGTAGACGGCAGTCAGCACGTTCTGGGCGGTGGCCTCGGTGAATGCAGCGCTGGTGATCGAGCTGACGGCGCCGGAGGCTGGCTTAAAAACCGAACCGGAGGCGACAGCGCCGATATTGGCGGCGTTGTCAGCGGTCAACCAGTTGCCCAAGGAGCCGGTCAGGTACGGGTTGGAGGTGCTGACCTCGGTCTGCGCAGCCTGATTGGTGCACATGAAGGTCGCCTCCATAGAGCGCTTGAGCTCCACGAGACGTTTAGCAATGCCGTTTGCGAGCTCATCGCTCACGCCGGCCACGTTCTGCGTCTCAGCGATGAAACCGATGCGCAGGTCATTGCGGAACACCTGGCCGTAGTTGTTCAGGCGGGTCCGGTTCTCAACCGGGTTGCCGGCGCTGGACACGGTCACGTCAGCACCGTCGACAACGCCACCCATGGTCGGGGCAGCGTAATTGTCGACCTGCCACGAGAACTGCATATTGCCGATGTCCTTACCCTTGGGGGCCATGGACACGAACGGCGTTGACTTGGCGTCGACGATGGCGATGTAGTCCGCCAGATCCTCACGGATCGCGGACGTTGAAGCGAGCGGTACTGTACCGGATTGGTTTTCTTGGAGCAGGGGCATGATTTAGAGCATCCTTTTGAGTACTTGGGCTAATTCGGTGGTCGTCCCGGACTTTCGGAACTTCGACTTGGCGTTATCCAGGCCGACCTTGACCGAATCCTTTTTTGCAGGGATTGCGGTGGGTCGACCGGGCTGACTGGGTGCCTTGGCCAGCGGGCGGGTGGCAGATGGCTTGCCCTTGGCGGACTCCTGCGCCAGACGCAACTTGCGCCCGGCAATGAAGTCACCGACCAGCACCTGGTACTCCGGCAGTGAGGCAATCTGCGGCAGTTGCCGCAGGACGGCCTGCGCCTCGGTGTACTCGGTAGCCGAACGGTCTTTCCACCATGGGTAGAGTTGTTCTGCGATTGGCTTGATCTGCTGATAGTTCTGCAGGAAGCGAGCGCGGTTTGGGATGTGCAGGTCGATGGCGTCTTCTACACGCCGCTTGATCTGTTTCACCTCGTCCGAACTGTACTCCTTGCCCTCTATTTC
>Ga0208022_1000122_pt1 | contig 30125 bp, 33 predicted proteins | sample ColrivemetaGS747_FD_187622 | JGI IMG/M metagenome (GOLD analysis project Ga0208022, IMG submission 187622) | Estuarine microbial communities from the Columbia River estuary - Freshwater metaG S.747 (SPAdes) (version 2) | ecosystem: Environmental > Aquatic > Marine > Intertidal zone > Estuary ...
CTTGGTTTCCTTCATCAATGCTTATCCATTTAAGCCGTTCAAGCGCCTGATATACGTCACTGAAGTAACGAAAGGAATAATGGATTCTAGTGGGGTATTGAGTCTTGTCAGTTGAGTAGCCGCTAGTCTTCTTAATCACTGATACACGAGAAGGTAATTTCTTGCTACTGACAGTGCTGTAGGCGCAATAGAGGGCTGATAGTAGGTGTTTAGCGATGATTAGCTGATCTTGTGTTCTCTCTTCAGCCGTAGCTGGAGACGAACCTCTGGTGCTTGTTCTGGCAGCCTCAATAGTGGCCATAACCTCAGCAGCTAAATCATCTAAGAAGTCAGCTTGTAGTAATGGATACCAGTCGAAGCGAAGGCCATCTTTACTCAATCAAATATCTCACATTTAGCTACAAAACTGCTGACAAATGTAGGTGTTAACGTTGACCAATATAAAGTTCCGTTATCAAATGAAAGACGAGAAAAATCTGTTTCGGCATTGAAATCTGCCCAACCCTTAACGTTTTTCAACCCCTTCAATTCTGACGAATCTATCCAAGAAACTCTGTACGGTAGACTATTATCAATGAATCCGCCTTCAAACTTTACCTCTTCAGGAGTGAGCTTAAATTTAAACGTATCACCTTTGTAGCTGCTTATCTCACCATCCTTTGCAATAGTTACATGGGTAATCGTGTGGCAGTAGTAGACATCGCCAATATCAGCCCACGCAAAAGAGGTAGCTAAATTGATTAGTAGTGTAGAGACAACTAGTGATTTTTTCATAATATCTCAGCTTCTTTAAAGTATTGATTCCAGACAGTGTCTGGTAGCTTTGTGGCTTCAGGGTGGTTAGACCAACGATGTACGTCTAGTGGTCTAGAGTGGTAGCGGTTTATTTCAGTCATTTATAGTCTTTTCAGCAATGCTTATTATATTTTTTGCTAGCAGCTCCGAATCACTTGGCCATGCGCTGACCCAATGATTTATGGCTTGCTTAACTTCCTGTTCATAATCATCAATGCCCATTTTTTTAAAAACTTTTCCAAGAACAATATCTTGTTGGTAGTTGCTATCTTGAAAGAGGCGTTCCAGATTTGACTGAGCAAAATCACGTTGCCTCCCTGTTTTTTGGCGAGCTTCTTCTGCCCTTATATAGTATTCCAGACAGTCCGTATTGCAGTAAATAGCATCTTTATATTTGTTTTCATCTATACAAAGCTGGGACTGAAGCCTGAGTATTTCTATTTGATCATAAAACCATTGCCATGAGCCGTGCGAGTAGCTCTCGTATGGTGTTAAGCCTTGGGCGAGCTTACTGCATTCTTGATATGCCTCATCGTATTGTTTGTTTAAACGCAAGTAGTTAGGTAGCCTTAAAAATTCCTGAAGAGATGTCGCCTCGCCGTCTTCGTAAGCCTCTTTAAGTAGGACTATTGCTTCATCCATGTTGGTTTTCTTGAGCTTTACTGCTTTCTTTAGTTTTACCTGAGCCTGCTGTTTGTAGTTTGATGTACTTTTTATAGATATTCTTTTACTTCTAAATGAGTAGGCAAGTCCCCCAAACGTTAGTGCTACTGCAATCATTAATAGCTCCATCATTATGAACCTCCTGAGCATGGCCACTTTTCATTTAAGATTGATATCAGTCATTTGTGCCTGTTTTCGCTTGTGCAAAGCTGTGGACAATGTTGCATTGCTCTTGTTCTTTTATAAACTCAGGTGAGGAAGCTGCATAATCTCCAGTTGCTTCCCTATTATTTTTTAACCACTCCCAATAGACTACGGAATGTTTTTGGATATCTTCCATGGCTTTTTCAGGAATTGAAGCTATGAAGCTCTCTTTAGCACCATGCTGTTGCATTTTTTGAGCTTTGATTTTAACTCCAAGCATATAAAGGCTATGTGCAATAGCTCCATCATTTTTGATATCCGTATTTAGCTCAACCAATGTGAGATAAGTATTGTACAAAGCTGCGCATCTTATAGCTGCCATACCTAAGTATGAAGTATCTCCCGTATTGATGGATTTGGTAACCAGTGACTCTACGCTCATCTTAAACGAAGACTCTGTAGCTAATGTAGCCGAAGGAGAGAGTGCGGTTAGCAGGAGAGTAATTACCAATAGCCTTTTCATTCTATTTCCTCATCAATCTTTTTCCATGGGAAGACTCTGAAGCTGCCCACCATTATGTAGTTGATTGCACCTAAAGGTAGCCACACTAAGAATCCGTATATGGCTGCGACGAGATAAAAACCAAACACATCTTCATTTTGCGTAAGCAGATAGCCTATAGGGATCACAATAAGAAAGGGCAAAAACGGAAACCCAGTCCACGCTAAAACATTGCTCACTCTATGTTTTACTGATGACACAGAAGACCCCTGACCCTTATTTATTAACAAATAACTGTATAGATCACTCTTTGCCTTAGCAAGTTCCTCAACACTTCAAATGCGACCTAAATAAGCATAAAAAAGGCCAAATACAGCCTCGCTTAGAACGCAATACAGGGCCTCTCAAGACCCTTCTCAGCATACCTATCAAACACCATAAAGCCAGTAATAACAGTGCTTACAGAGCAATATAGAGGGCTCTGGCGGGTGCTATGGAGCAGGGTTGACTGGGCAGGCTGTGGAGTGGGAAATAGCACCTATTTGAACATTCATCCTTGCAGATTTCTCAGTTTCTCTCCCAGCTTTTCCGCCTTTAAGTGTGTATATCTATTAAGCATCTTTAGGTCTTTGTGCCCTGTGATGGCTGCCACTTCTATTACATTTAGCCCAAGCTCGAAGAATCGTGTGGTCGCTTCGTGCCTTAAGTCGTGAAATCTTAGATTATCTATTTGTGCGATTGCACAAGATCGTTTAAATGCCTGAGATACAGAGTCGGCTCTGATACTGAAGACTAATCCTAAGTCTTTGACCTCAAGTTGTTTAAGCGAGGTAATTGCTTTAGCCGTTAATGGCACTTTCCGTGGTTGCCCAGTTTTAGTCTCTGGTATAAGCAGAGTATTCTTAGTCCAATCTATGTGTTGCCACTGTATGTTTAGAATCTCACCTCGACGCATCGCAGTGTGGACTGCAAGGTCGATAATGATGCGGATTTCTGGGTTGGATATGTTTTCTTTAATCGTATTAATCTCTGTGCTTGATGCTCTTTTATGTCGTGCGTTAGAGACAGTTGGATATTTAACTTGAGGGAAGGAGCGCAAGTAGACGCCCATCTCACTTACTGCAAACTTTAAAGCACGAATAATAATACCCAGTTCCAACTTGGTCGTTGCTGGACTGACGCTTGTCAGCCTCTGATTTCTATAGCTAGCAAGGCGCTCTGAATCCAAATCTATAAGTCTTAACTGCGCTAATGAGTCTTTGATTATGTTGGAGTGAGCTTTGATAAAGCGCAGAGCTTTGAGGTTTCTGGCTACACAACTGGCATAGTACTTATCCAGTACGGTGCTAAATAATATAGTCTTTGCCTTAGAAGTATCCTCAAAGAGACCTCTTTCCATCTCTGATTCGACTTTCCGTGCCCAGATGACGCCGTCAGACTTCTTCAGAAAGGTTTTACAGTGCGTTGGGTAGCCCTGTTTGCGAACAATTACTTTAGTTTTGTTGTTTATGGAGACAAATGTAGCCATCAACTGTTACCTCTACTGTACCTGATAAGTGAAAGTGATATCAGGGGAGTGGAGAGATGGCTCTAAGATATTGATTTATATGGCGAAAATGGTGGGCCCAGCAGGACTTGAACCTGCGACCAATCGATTATGAGTCGACTGCTCTAACCAACTGAGCTATGGGCCCCTAACTTGTTTTACTACTCGTTCGTTTTGTCAACTGAACCCGTCGGGTTAGTCGTCAATAAAGCTGCGCAAGTGATCGGAGCGCGTTGGGTGGCGCAGTTTGCGCAGTGCCTTTGCTTCGATCTGGCGGATGCGTTCGCGGGTTACGTCAAACTGCTTGCCTACTTCTTCGAGTGTGTGGTCGGTGTTCATATCAATACCAAAGCGCATGCGCAGGACCTTGGCTTCGCGGGCGGTGAGGCTGCTCAGCACGCCGCGAGTTGACTCGGTGAGGTTGTGCTTGGTGGCTTCGTCGAGCGGCAGGGCGATGGTGGTGTCTTCAATTAGATCGCCGATGCTAGCGTCTTCGTCTTCACCAATGGGCGTCTCCATGGAGATTGGCTCTTTGGCGATTTTCAGGACTTTTCGAATTTTATCTTCTGGCATTTCCATGCGTTCGGCCAGTTCTTCGGGCGTGGGTTCGCGACCCATTTCTTGGAGCATTTGGCGTGATACGCGATTGAGCTTGTTGATGGTTTCAATCATATGCACTGGGATACGAATGGTGCGTGCTTGGTCGGCAATAGAGCGTGTAATGGCCTGGCGAATCCACCATGTTGCATAGGTCGAAAACTTGTAGCCGCGGCGGTATTCAAATTTGTCTACGGCTTTCATGAGGCCGATGTTGCCTTCCTGAATAAGATCGAGGAATTGCAGGCCGCGGTTGGTGTACTTTTTTGCGATAGAGATAACCAGTCGCAGGTTGGCTTCAACCATCTCTTTTTTCGCGCGGCGGGCCATGGCTTCGCCCATGGTTAGGCGGCGATTGATGTCTTTTATTTGGGCGATATTCATGCCGCTGGCTTTTTCGACCTGGGCTAACTTGCGCTGTGAGCGGTGAATTTCAATTTCTTGCTCGGCGAGTTTTGGGCCCCAGTCTGGGTTGGCGCTGATAATTCCCGCTGTCCAGTCGAGATTTGACTCGTTACCTGGGAAGAGGGTGATGAAGTCTTTGCGCGGCATTTTTCCGTAGCGAATAGAGAACTTCATGATTTTGCGTTCTTCGGCGCGGATTTTTTCGACGGCGAGGCGCACCTTGGTAATCAGCGGATCAAACTGCCGAGGCGTTAGTTTGAGGTACTTGAATAGCTCGCCAAGAGCTTCAATGTTTTTCTTGGCTGAATCGCTGTCGCGGCCATATCGTTCGATGGCTTTTTCAGTTTTCTTTAGTTGGTCACGAATTGCGGTAAAGCGCTGCAGGGCTTCTTCTGGATCGAGACCGCCTTCGTGCTCTTCCTCTTCCTCGATGGTTTCGCTGTCATCGTCATCGTCGTCGTCATTGTTTTCGCTGGCCTCAACTTTTAGTGCTTCGGCTGCCTGCTGTTGCGCAAGGGCGGAAGGGACATGTTCCATTGGGTTGAGGTAGCCGCTAATGATATCGGTGAGTTTGCGCTCGCCGGCTTCGACTTGGTCATATTCAGCGATGACGGCGGCAACGGTGCCGGGCCAATCTGAAATAGCGGACATTAACTCTCGGGTGCCTTCTTCAATGCGCTTGGCGATTTCAATTTCGCCTTCCCGGGTCAAGAGCTCTACTGATCCCATTTCGCGCATGTACATGCGCACGGGGTCTGTGGTGCGGTGCTGTTCGGATTCGACAGATGCGAGGGCTGCTGCGGCTTCGGCAACGGCTAGTTCGTCGGGGGTGTTGTCTCCGGAGAGCATCAGGAGAGTTTCAGCGTCTGGGGCGGTTTCGAAAACAGTGATGCCCATGTCGTTGATCATCTGAATGATATCTTCGACCTGTTCTGGGTCGGCGATGTCTTCCGGTAGATGGTCATTCACTTCGGCGTAAGTCAGATAGCCCTGTTCACGGCCTTTAGCAATCAGGTCTTTAATGCCGGATTGTTGATTTTGTTTTTTTTCGGTCATAGGGCTCAAATACTGTTTTGGAGGCTGAAAAATAGCGCGTGATTATAGCCGATAAGATTAAAAATGTCCCAGCAATTTGGGGTTTATTTCGCCCCCTTGTGATTTCCTAGTTTAGACCACAAGTCGCTGTTTTATCTTAGTTTTTAATTCATTAAATTTTGGGTCGTCGCCAAGTTGCATATGGATTTTAAGCAGTTGCTTGATCTGTCGCTCGGTCAGTGTTGGCTGCGCGAGAAGGTGGGCGGCTTTGCGCTCGCCAGGGAGAGCTTCGAAGGCGTCTCGTATGACGTGGTTGAGGGTGTCGATAAATTCTTGGTTATCGTCCCGGCCGGTGCCTTTTGGCGGGTGGTGCAACTCACTGCCTGCGAGGCTTTTTAACAGCTGAAGTTGGTCAGAATGACTCTGCGATGCCTGCCATCGGGCAAAAATATGGGAGGTTTTGGTGCACTCTGGCGGGGTGTTGATGAGCGACAGCAGGTTCAAAAAGAGAGGCATGTCAGCATCTGCAGACACTCTGAGTATCTCGACGTCGGTGACATATTCTGCCAGCTGTGGGTGGTTCAGCAGGAGGGCGGCGAGAAATTTTACCGGCGACAGGCGAATACGCGTGCCGCGGGGTTTGGGGCTTTCAGGGTAGGGCTGGTAGTCGACGCCGCCATAAATTTCTGGCGCTTCAAATCTCGCTTCATCCATGTTGCCTGTTGGCGCTGTTTTAGGTTGCTGCGCGGGCTGATGGGAGGCGACATAGTCGCGCAGGTTGTCAGCAGAAATACCGGTGCGACGTGAGAGTTCTTCGAGCATTAGCTGGCGAAACACGCCTTGAGGAATGCGATTAATTTGTGGCGCACAGGTCTTGCTTAGGCGAGCTTTGCCGTCTGCTGTGCTGGCGTCAATGCCTGCGCTGAGTTGCTCAAATAAGAATTCGGAGAGGGGCTGTGACGTTGCGACCAGTTGCAAAAAGTCGGCCTTGCCCATTTTCCGCACCATGGTGTCGGGATCTTCGCCTTCGGGCAGAAAGAGGAATTTCGCGGAGACGCCGTCGCGCATTTCTGGCAGCGCTGTCTCTAGTGCGCGGGCGGCGGCTTTGAGGCCGGCTTTGTCGCCATCAAAACAGAAGACAATTTCTGAGGTGTAGCGAAATATTTTTTGCAGATGGCTTTCAGTGAGTGCTGTGCCCAGTGTGGCTACGGCATTATCGATACCAAATTGCGCGAGTGCTATGACATCCATGTAGCCCTCTACCATGATCAGGCAGGGGATTTCTTTGAGTTTTTGGCGCGCTTCATAGAGGCCGTAGAGCTCTCGACCCTTATGGAAGACGGGCGTTTCTGGCGAATTCAGGTACTTGGGTGTGCTGTCGTCCAAAACACGGCCGCCAAAGCCGACTGTGCGGCCGCGCTGGTCGCGAATGGGGAAGGTTATTCTGTGGCGAAAGCGGTCGTAGAGCTTTTTTTCCTCTGGTTTGTGCACCAGCATGCCTGACTCTTCAAGCAGCGCAGTGCGGTCGGCATCGGTGCCGACGGCTTTCAGTAGATTGTCCCAGCCGGGGGGTGCGTAACCGACGCCATATTCGGCGGCGACTTTTCCGCTTAAGCCACGGCTTTTTAAATAGTCGACGGCGCCGGCAGCGGCACTGTGCTGGCGCAGCTGTTGGCGGAAGAAGCGGTCAGATTCGTTGAGTATCGAGTAGAGGTTGTCTTTTTGCTTGCTGCTCTGAATGTCTTCTGTTGCTTCGCGGGGAATTTCAAGGCCAGCATTTTTGGCGAGTATTTCCACGGCGGGCAAAAAGTCGAGGCGGTCGAATTCCATAACAAAGCCGAGCGCGTTGCCGCCCGCTCCGCAGCCAAAGCAGTAGTAGAACTGTTTGTCTTGCGCGACGGTAAACGAGGGGCTTTTCTCTTCGTGAAACGGGCAGCAACACTTGTAGTTTTTGCCGGACTTTTTTAGTGCCAAGCGACCGTTGATCACGTCGACAATGTCAACGCGATCGAGGAGGTCGTCAATAAATGATTGGGGTATTCGTCCGGCCATTGGCGTTACAGGTGCTTAAATTAGGTTGCGACAGTGTAACGCCTTTGCGCGGGAAATAAACTGCGTTTACGCGCGCGGTTAAAGTGGATTTGCAGCTAACTGTTGAGCGCGGCCTTAACTAAATTACTGACGGCACCGCCATCGGCTCGACCCTGTATTTTGGGTTTGATAACGGCCATGACTTTCCCCATATCGCGCATGGATTCAGCGCCGGACTCGACGATGGCCTGCTGAATCAGTTCAGCAATTTCCGCGTCGGTTAGTGCAACAGGCAAAAATTCTTGGATAACGGCGATTTCGGCGATTTCGATATCGGCCAATTCTTGGCGGCCAGCACTTTCATACTGGGCGATGGAGTCGCGTCGTTGCTTGGTCATTTTATCCAAGAGAACCAGCATGCGTGCGTCGTCGAGTTCAATTCGCTCGTCGACTTCAATACGCTTGACCTCTGATAGGATAAGGCGAATAGCGCCCAGGCGAGGTTTGTCTTTCGCGCGCATTGCGGCTTTCATGGCGTCTGTGAGTTGCAGTTTCAGTGACATAACAGTGCTCCTTGGCGTTGATGTTTCCGATTTCCAGAAACACAAAAAGCGCCGATGTGGCGCTCTTTGGATTGACTCAATACTTTACGCTCTATTGCTAGAGGGTAACTTAGTAGAGTCGTGTAAACTTGCGTGATTCGCGAGATACTTTCTTCTGGTTGCGCTTTACAGCGGCAGCCGCTTTGCGCTTGCGTTCCCAAGTGGGTTTCTCGTAAAACTCACAGCTGCGAACTTTGGCCAAAATTCCGGCTTTCTCGCATGAACGTTTAAAGCGACGCAGTGCTACGTCGAAGGGCTCGTTTTCTTTAAGGCGAACGCTTGGCATCTATTAATCCTGTTTAGAACGTATGTAATCCACTATTCGTCGTCCAGAGAATTTCTTGGTCGACTCTTTAAGGGCGCGTAGTCTATACACTTCACCCTTTTGATGCAAAGTTTTTTGCGCCCTTTTTCGCTGCTGTAAAGCCGGTCTTAAGTAGCGGTTCACACAGCGCTGCAGAGGCGTTACAGTTGCACCCTTTGCGCGCGATGATACGGGTTGTTTTTGCGGCCATCTTTAGTGACTGTTCAAGGTTTACATAACATGCTGGTGTTGGGAATTGAGACTTCCTGTGATGAAACGGGCGTCGCCGTCTATGACAGCGACCGCGGTCTTTTGGCGCATACGCTTTACTCGCAAGTCAAACTCCATGCTGAGTACGGTGGTGTCGTGCCTGAGTTGGCGTCCCGCGACCATGTGCGCAAAATTCTACCACTGCTGACCAAGGTATTGGCGGACGCCAAGGTGACCAAGCAGCAGCTTGATGGCATTGCTTACACCGCCGGCCCCGGCCTATTGGGCGCCCTGATGGTGGGTGCGTCGGTTGCCACGGCCTTAGCGTACGGCCTAAATATCCCCGCGATTGGTGTGCACCATATGGAAGGCCATTTATTGGCGCCGATGCTGGAAGATAATCCACCCGCTTTCCCTTTCGTTGCACTATTGGTTTCCGGTGGGCATACGCAACTGGTCTCTGTGACGGCGATGGGTGAATATGAGCTGCTGGGCGAGTCGATTGACGATGCAGCGGGCGAGGCTTTTGATAAGACAGCTAAGTTGCTTGATTTGGATTACCCCGGAGGCCCTCGGCTGGCGGCCATGGCTGAGAGTGGGGACATTACTCGCTTTGATTTCCCAAGGCCGATGACCGATCGACCTGGATTGGATTTCAGCTTTTCTGGTTTAAAAACATCCACGCGCAATTTGATCGAGAAAAACAGTGGCGACGGTCCACTGCCAGATGAACAGACTATGTTAGATATCTGCGCCGGTTTTCAGGAGGCGGTGGTTGATACTCTGGTGGTCAAGTGCTTAAGAGCGCTGAAGCAGACGTCCATGAGCAGATTAGTGATTGCTGGCGGTGTCTCTGCCAACAGCCGTTTGCGGCTTAAGCTGGAAGAGGCTTTGGCGCGCCAAGGCGCCGAGGTATTTTACGCTCGCCACGAATTTTGTACCGACAATGGCGCTATGATTGCCTATGCTGGATGCCAGCGCTTGCTGGGCGGTGAAAAGAACCCATTAGAGATATCAGCGACGCCACGCTGGCCCCTCGACCAATTGGCCAACCCACAGGAAAGACCTTGATGGACATTGTTTATATTAGAGATCTGCGCATCGAGACCATTATTGGTATTTACCAGTGGGAGCGCGAGGTTAAGCAGACGGTTAGTTTCGATCTTGAGATGGCTCACGACATTCGCAAAGCGGCTGCCACTGATGATATTGCCTTCGCCTTGAACTATAAATCTATTGCCAAGCGTCTGATAAAGTTCATAGAGGAAAGTGAATTTTTGTTGGTCGAGCGCATGGCCGAAGAGGTTGCGGGTATTGTTATGAATGAATTTAATGTGCCGTGGCTGCGTTTAAGGGTCAGTAAGCCCGGTGCATTGCGCGGATCCCAAGATGTGGGAATCGTGATTGAGCGAGGAGAAAAAGCCTAGTGGCATGTATCTACCTTAGTTTGGGTAGCAATATTGAACGCTATCTTCATATTACTGCTGCATTGGATGCGCTGGCAGAAACCTTTGGCGAGCTGACTATTTCCTCAGTCTATGAGAGTGAGGCTGTGGGTTTCGAGGGCGACAGTTTTTACAACTTGGTGGTTGGCATTGAGACCTCGGAATCTGTTGGGCAGGTTTCAAAAGTGCTCAAGGCCATAGAAGATGCCAATGGCCGCAACCGCACCGCTGCACGATTTTCCTCGCGAAGCTTGGATATTGATATTTTAACAGTGGATCATTTGACCGGTCGTGTCGATGGCATAGCGTTGCCGAGAGACGAGGTGCTTAAAAATGCCTTTGTCTTGCTGCCTCTCGCTGAAATTGCCGCCGACACGCCCCATCCTCTGACGGGCTTGAGCTACGCCGAACACTGGCAGGCCTTTGATAAAGCCAAGCAGAAGCTCTGGCCTGTTTCATTTTTGTGGCGCGGTCGAGATATCACCGCTGCTGCCCACGGGTTGTCTCGCGCAACCTAAAATGGACTGCGCGCAGGCACACAAAATTGATACGCCGTTCCCAATACCTTCCCAATATCACTCGCAACACTTTATGGGCGGACTATACTGACGTAGATTGCGTTTGGGGCAATGACGCCCGATTTAATTTAATGGAGCTACTATGAAAAATATCTTATTCAGCCTTTCACTTTTATCAACGTCGGCCTTTCTTCAGTCCTGCACCACTTTCGACCCCTATACCGGCGAGCAAAAAACCACCAAAACAGCCGTTGGTGCTGGCATTGGCGCCAGTGTTGGCGCTGTGGTTGCCTATTTAGACAATAAAGGTGACGACAGCCGTAAGCGCAATCAGCGCATTTTAGCTGCCGCAGCGGGGGGTGCCGCGATTGGTGGCAGTATTGGTTATTACATGGATAAGCAAGAAGCTAAGTTGCGCCAGCAGTTGCGTGGCACTGGCGTGAGTGTTGAGCGAGTGGGTGACAATATTAACCTGATTATGCCGGGCAATATTACCTTTGCTACCAATAGCGCCGATATTAATTCTAATTTTTACTCTGTACTCGACTCAGTGGCGCTGGTGTTGACAGAGTTTGATAAAACGGTGGTTGTTGTGGCTGGGCATACTGATAGCGATGGCTCTGACGCATTGAATGAAACGCTTTCGCGAAACCGTGCGTCATCTGTATCGAACTATTTGATCTCGCAGAAGATTTTGCCCGCGCGATTTGAAATCATTGGTTTTGGCGAGCGCCAGCCGATTGCCAGCAACACGACTGCTGAAGGAAAACAGCTGAACCGTCGTGTAGAAATTACACTCTTACCGGTTACCCAATAACCGTTACTCGATGACGTTTGTAGGATTGCCGCGCCTCTGCTGATTGGGGGCGCGAGCATCTCCTCACGGATGTTGTTGTCACAAGCTCGTTGAGCTGCCGCCATCAACGGCAATAGTTTGCCCTGTCATATAGGTCGCTTTCACTGCAAGGAAAAAGACAGTTTCGGCGATATCAGCTTCACAGCCCAACCGACCCATAGGCACTTTGCTCAGCACGGCGCTCTGCTTGTCCGTATCGTCTAGCTCGTGCTCTGGCCACAGTATGGCGCCCGGTGCGACGCTATTAACCCGCACGTTGGGGGCAAGTTCCAGCGCTAAGGATTTTGTCATCGCGATGGTTCCCGCTTTGGCTATGGTGTAGATCGGATGATTTTTCAGCGCCTGACGTGCATGCATATCGGAGATATTGATCACGCTGCCATGACTGTCGCGCAGCATAGGGGCGAGTTTTTTGGTTAAAAAGAATCCACCCTTGAGATTGCTGTTGGTTAGGTCATGCCACTGCTCATCGCTGCAGTTGTCGAGTGGCGTTGGGTAGAAGCTGGAGGCGTTGTTGACCAGCACGTCCAGCCGCCCAATAGACTCGACGAGGGCAGCGATTTTATCCAGTCCCGCCATATCATTTAAGTCACTCTGCACTAACAGACAGCTGTCGGCCCGCTGCTGGTTGAGGGTTTCGCACAGTTTGTCGGCCTCTTTCGCCGACCGATTGTAGTGCACAACGACACGATATCCCGCGTTGTGAAAGAGCGCCGCTGTTGCTGCGCCGATGCGCTTTGCGGCCCCGGTGATCAATACCACGGGTGCTGATGTATTGTCTGACATAGAGTTACTCTGTTGTGAATAGGTGCTTCAGTTCTGCCACTCTGCTTATACGCCGAAGGGTGAATTGCCGACCAATTTCAGCGCCGTCGAGACCCGCTTCTACTAAGTCGGCGACGCTGGTCTCTGAGACTGATTCCAGCGCGCGACGCAAAAATGCTGCGGAGGGATAATCGCTCTCTTCAAAGCCTGTGCGGCCCCGCGCATCTGCTTCACAGCAGAGAATAAACTCGTCAAAGCGCTGCTGAGACTTGAAGCCGCCAACGCCTTTTAATAGCTCGACAACCGTTTCAGCGCGCAGGTGCAGAGCTTTGTGGCTCTGCAAGTGGAATTCAGTGGTAGCCAAGGCTAACTGACGAAAATCGTTGGGAACCTTGAGCCTATCGCAGACGTCATTCACCAAGGGAATACCGCGCGCCTCGTGGCCGGCATGGCTGGGCAAAATATGGTCGGGTGTTATGCCCTTGCCGAGGTCATGAACCAAGACGGCGAAGCGAATTTTCGGGTCTTGCGAGAGTCGTGCGGCCTGTTGCAGCGCCATTAAGGTGTGTATGCCGGTGTCAATTTCGGGGTGGTAATCGGCCCTCTGAGGCACCCCAAAGAGACAGTCGACTTCCGGAAATATGACTTTCAGCGCACCGCATTCACGCAGTATTTCAATATAGACATCGGGCGATGGCTCTGCGAGGGCGCGCTCGGTTTCTTTCCAGACCCGCTCTGCTACTAAGTAATTTAACTCGCCGCTGGCGCTCAAGGATGTCATGAGTGCCATCGTTTCCGGCGCGATGGTAAATCCGAGGTGATGATAGCGCGCCGCAAATCGGGCGATACGCAACACCCGCAGCGGATCTTCGATAAAGGCGTCAGATACATGTCGGAGCAGTTTTAGCCCGAGGTCGCGCTGCCCGCCATAGGGGTCGATAATGCTGCCGTCGTGGTCTTCTGCCATGGCATTAATGGTAAGATCACGGCGCACGAGATCTTGCTCGAGAGTGACATCAGTATTGGTATGAAAGACAAAGCCTTGATAGCCATGGCCTGATTTGCGCTCGGTGCGCGCCAGAGCATACTCCTCACCCGTGCTGGCGTGGATGAAGACTGGGAAGTCGCTGCCAACGGGGAGATAGCCCAGCTGGGTCATCTTCTCCGGTGTTGCGCCCACTACAACCCAATCATTTTCTTGGCTGGGATAGTTGAGCAGTTTGTCGCGAACAGCGCCGCCGACGCGGTAGATTTTCATGTAGGAGTCCAGTTCTGTACGAGCAGTCGCCTGTTTAAGGCTTTTATGGGCGACGTATGCTGGGCATTGTAAGGTGCCGGGCGGCTTACCTCAACGAATAAGAGTCTTGCCGGTTACGCGAAAACGTCGCTGTCGGCGATGACTTCCTGAAGCGCATCCAAATTCAGCAGTTCAACTTCTTTTTTATTAACGCGCAGGTAGCCCATTTTTTGAAAGTAGCTAAAGGTGCGGCTCACGGTTTCAACTGTAAGGCCGAGGTAGTTGCTGATATCGCCCCGTGACATGGGCAGTCGAAACCCCGTGGAGGAAAGCTTTTGCAGGGCTAGTCTGTCTGACAGGCTAATGAGCAAGCTGGCGAGACGTTGATGTGCGGAGTTGCCCGCCAGCAGTGCGATGAGCCGCTGACCGTTGATAATTTCCCGGCTCATGAGTTTGGTCGTGTAATTCTGGTTGCTGGTGATGGAACTCGCGAGGTGGTCTAGCTGTTCAAAGGGTATTTCGCAGACAGAGGTTGTTTCGAGGGCGACGGCGGTATTTTGGTAGTTGTTGTCGGCTAGGCCGTCCCAGCCAAAAATTTCTCCCGGTAAGTAAAACGCGACGACCTGTTCTCTGCCATCGTCATCGAGCCGAAACGCTTTAACGGACCCGCTGCGCACTGCGTAGATGCTGGTGAAGGGATCGCCGGCGCGAAATATGCTCTGCCGCACCTGCAGCGGTTTACCGCGCAGAATGATTTGATCCAATTTATAGAGTTCGTCGCTGCGCAGTGACATGGGTATGCACAGAGAGCTCATGCGGCAGTTGCGACAACTGATGGGGCAGGCAAAAATAGTTTCCATGTGTTTCACGCGACAATCCTTTATCAAAGTCCTTTTTTGCAGTTACTACGCGCCTCAAAGCGTGATTCCTATCTCGCCTGTATCCTGAGTGGGCGTCGTGCCCTGACTTCGCTGTACGGTCTGAAGGCGCTGCACGCCAACGCTCTTGGGCTGCGCGCCAACTCTTATGAGTATAGACGGTGAGTTGATCTATATCAGTTTGATTTTTTATCCCGCCACATATTTTTTCACCCATTGAATTCGCCAACTACACTAAAAAAACGGGTAACTAAAATTTGATTGCAGGAGCGCCAATGAAAAATATATTAGTCATTTTAGAGGGTTCAGATAGCGATGCGCATGTTTTAGGGCAGGCGGTGCAGATTGCCACGGCCAGCGGCGGCGATATCAGGTTGTTTATGACTGTTTATGATTCTATCGAAGAGCTTAATCGCTACATCGGGTTTGATAATTACGCAGAGGTAAAACAGTCGTTGCTGGATGATGCAGAGGTCAAGTTGCGCAAATTGGCCGAGAAATTTGGCAACCAATTTAGCTCGACAATGCACTGGGGCCGCCGCTGGCACTTCAGAGTTGTGGTTGAAGCGAAAAAAATGAAGGCGGATTTAATTATCAAGGCGGTGCACCATCACTCCCGTATCGCAGAGTTTATCCATACCCCAGAAGATTGGCATCTGCTGCGCGAAGCCAGCTGTCCGGTGTGGCTGGTGAATGACAGCACTGAGCATGTTGATCGGGTCGTGGCCGCTGTGAGCACATTAGAAGAGACGCAGCAGCACCGTCAACTGGATGATCGCGTGCTACTCCAAGCGCGAGATCTCTCTGTGGCGCTGGGGCTGCCATTGCACGTTGTCTCGGTTATTCCCGACTGGCTCACTTCACCTGTCATGATTGCGCCTGTTCCGTCCATGTCTGGGCATATTCCCTACCAATTGGCCGAACTGGGCGAGCAAGCGCTGGCGCGCGCCACGGATATTTTGCACGACATACTGCGCAGGGTTGAAGTGACGCCTGCGGTGGCCGAGGTGCGCCGCGGGCTTGTGCATATTGAAGTTGCAAATGCTGTGGGTGCGAATGGTGTTCTGGTTATCGGCAGTAAGGCGGCGCGAGCACTGCCTGGGAAGGTCGCCGAAAGGTTACTGGGGACCACCTCAGAGAAAGTTATTCACCATGTGTTGGGCGACGTTTTAGTTGTGCACTGATTGTAGAAATTGAGTGCGTAAAATGAGTCCGCACGGCTTTGGGCTTCACCCGCGGTGTAACAGGCATGACACCCTCGATTGGCATTAAAATAAACAGTCTGAGACTGTTTTAGATAGCCGGTATAACAGTGGCAGACCGATTTGACAGCGGCCCTATGCTGTGGCGCTGTGAATGCAGTTTTGCTGCTTTAGGGGTTAAATTTAAAGTCGCGTCCAAATGGCGTAATTTTTTTTTGCTAACTCATTGAAATATTCATAGTTTAAGTTCTTGACCAAAAAGTAATTTGCAATTACTTTCGCACCCTTGAGAGACCTGTTCGGTCTGATGGTTACGCAGTCGAGAGACTGTTCAATAGGGTGAGCAATGAGCGACGAAGACGATATAGATTCAGACGACGATTTTGAGGAAGACGAAGCACCTGTCTTATCCGAAAAGCGTCAGTCTATGATTGACCTCGAAGCGCGTCGCCGGTTGGAGCAAAAACTTGAGGATGCGCGCGTGCGCAAGCAGACACAAGAGTATGACTTCGATTTTGACGACGATTCCGATTTCGATTAAAACACTCTTTTAGTCATTAGCTTCCAGCAAGTCACTGCGCTGAGCAGTTTCAGCGCAGTTTCTCGTGGGCTTGATGTCTGCGACAGTTGCAACACCGCAGCGCGCTTTCGCACAGGTAAGCGCTTTTCCTCTCTCATCTCACACTCACCTCACATTGGCATATTTTAACGACATCTTGCCGCTAGATTTGGCATAATGCCCGACATTCAAAAATCACTTGCTCGGGAAGATCCGTTGTCTCAGCCACCATTAGTCAGTGTCGAAAACCTCGCCTTCGAGCGCGACGATACCTGTCTCTTTGAAAATATCGATTTAACCGTTAACGCCGGCGATATTTTGCAAATTGAAGGGCCTAATGGCAGTGGTAAAACGACACTGCTGCGGCTTTTAACGACCGCGCTGGAGCCCCGTTCTGGGTTTATCCGCTATCGCGGCCAGTCTGTCACCGCTTGCCGTCACGAGTATCTCTCTGATCTGCTCTATGTAGGGCATCAACCGGCAGTGAAATTAACCCTGACGGCGGAAGAAAATCTGCGCTGGATGGTGGCGGCCTCAGCGGGTTCGAACAACCTATCGATTCAAGAAGCACTGCAGCTGGTGGGTCTTTCCGGATATACCGATCTTCCTTGCTATGCCCTGTCGGCTGGACAGCATCGGCGAGTGGCATTGGCGCGTCTGCTCATGGGTCAAGCCAAACTCTGGTATCTCGATGAGCCTTTTACGGCGATCGACAAACAGGGCGTCGCATTTCTTGAAAGTTGCTTGCAGCGCCATGTGGACGCGGGCGGTGCGGTGGTTTTATCCACTCACCAAGATCTGGCACTGGGTGCTGTGCGTAAGTATAAGCTGGAAGGTCAGGGCAGGGGTTTGCGCTCATGACACGGCAATTTAACAGTGGTTTTAGCGCATGGTTGAAGCGTGATCTCGTGCTGGCGTATCGCCGGCGTGGCGATGCTGCAGGCCCGCTGTTATTTTTCGTGATGGTCTCGACCTTGATTCCGCTCGGCTTAACGCCGGAGTCGGCGCGATTGGCAGACGTCGCAGCCGGTATGATTTGGGTGATGGCGCTACTGGCGACGCTGTTGTCGATGGACGCATTGTTTGCTGATGATCATCGCGACGGCAGTTTAGAGCAGCTATTGATCTCGCCGCAGTTATTGCCAATGCCAATATTGGGGAAAATGACGGCTCATTGGTTTATCACAGGTCTGCCACTGACGCTGGCGTCACCACTGTTGGGGCTTATGTTGTCGCTGCCCGCGGCAGGGTTCGTGCCGATGCTGTGTAGTTTGGCTGTCGGAACCGCCTGTTTGAGCCTGATCGGTGGCGTAGGCGCGGCACTGACGGTCTCTCTGCGCAAAGGTGGGCTGCTGTTGTCGCTGTTGGTGATGCCGCTCTATATGCCGGTCATTATTTTTGGCAGTGCGACCGTGGGTTACGCGCTCGACGGTTTAAACTGGCTGCCGCCGCTCGCGGCGCTTGGCGCAATGCTGGCGGCATCGGTAGCGCTCTGTCCCCTAGCGGCTGCCGGTGCACTGCGTATTACGAGTGTCAATTAGATGAACAAAAGGGTTACTCAATGAATTGGCAATGGTTTCACCGCCTAGGTTCGCCGCGCTGGTTTTATCAAACCACTGAGCGATGGTTGCCTTGGTTATACCTCGCCGCACTGACAATTTTGTCTGTTGGCTTGACCTGGGGTCTTGCCTTCGCGCCTGAAGATGCCAAGCAAGGTAACAGCTTTCGCATAATCTATATTCACGTTCCAGCGTCATTTTTGGCGCTAGCGGGTTACTACATTATGGCCAGTGCGGGTGCCATCGGGCTGATTTGGAAAATGAAGCTGTCGTACATGGTGATGAAAGCCGCTGCCCCAATTGGCGCAGCGCTCACCTTTGTGGCACTGGTGACCGGTGCTATCTGGGGCAAGCCAACCTGGGGTGCCTATTGGGTGTGGGATGCGCGCATCACCTCGATGCTTATACTCCTGTTTCTGTACCTTGGCGTTATCGCGCTGCAGTACGCTTATCAGAGTGTTGACGCTGCCAGCAAAGCCGGCGCGATTTTGGCGTTGGTGGGAACGGTAAACATTCCTATCATTTATAAATCTGTGGATTGGTGGTACACGCTGCACCAGCCAGCAACGATTAAACTGACCTCGGCGCCGAGCATGCATCCCGATATGTTCCAGCCGTTGCTGGTAATGATTCTTGGCTTTTACATTTTTTATGCATTGGCGCTAATCGTCGGCACACGCAGTGAAATTCTTCGCCGCGAGAGGAAAACCGGATGGGTGCGCGAGCTTGCTGCGGCTGAGGTGCGCTCATGACGATGTACTTCAACAGCGTTGCCGATTTATTAGCCATGGATGGACATGGTGTCTACGTTTGGTCTGCAGTGGCAATCACTCTGATTGTCATGGCTTGGGTGCTGGTAGCGCCTTTAATTAGCCGCCGGCAACTGCTGCGTGACGTCGCCCGAGACATTCAGCGAGAAAGCCAGCGGCAAAGCGCTGGGTCAACGAGTAAAACAAAAAACGAGGAAAAACCTTAATGCACCCTCAGCGTAAGCAACGCTTGCAACTGGTCCTGTTAATTTTGACTGCCACCACCGTCGTGGTTGGGCTTGTTCTCTATTTACTGCGTGAAAACGGCAATTATTTTTACACGCCCACGCAGATTGTGTCCGGCGAAGCGCCACAGGATGTGTTTCTGCGAGCAGGCGGGATGGTTGTCGATGGCAGTGTGGTTAGAGCCGATGATTCGCTGTGGGTACAATTTAAATTGACCGATGGTATCGACGAGCTAACCGTAGAGTACACCGGAATCGTGCCCGATCTCTTTACGGAAGGACAGGCGGCTATCGCCTCAGGCACTGTCGACCAGCAGCAGGTATTGCAGGCCACGCAGATTTTAGCCAAACACGATGAAAACTACACGCCGCCAGAAGTGGCTGATGCGATGAACCAGGCCCACGAGCGAAAGAAGGCAGATAAAGCGCAGCAAGCCGCTGAGGCTGACGCGAAATGACCGCTGAACTCGGCCATGCCGCACTGATTGTTGCACTCTGCTTGACGGTGGTGCAGATGATTGCACCTATGGTTGGCTCATTCTCGGGTCACCCCGCCTGGATGAGGCTTGGGCATTCGCTTGCGCTGGGGCAGTTTGCCTTTTTAGCGGTCTCTTTTGCCTGTTTAGCCAACGCCTTTTTACAGGACGATTTTTCGCTGCAATATGTTGCCGATAACTCCAACACATTGCTGCCAGCTCATTTTAAATTCAGCGCGGTGTGGGGTGCCCATGAAGGCTCGCTGCTGTTGTGGGCCTTGATACTCGCCGGCTGGAGTGCGGCAGTTGCGTTATTTAGCCGGCACTTGCCACTGGTCTTGTCGGCGCGGGTGCTGTCGATTTTGGGCGCTATCTCTGTCGGATTTCTGCTGTTCTTGTTGCTCACCTCGAACCCCTTTGCGCGCATACTGCCGTTTTCTCCTGTCGAGGGTGGCGACTTAAATCCGCTCTTGCAGGACATCGGGCTCATTATCCACCCGCCGATGTTGTACATGGGTTATGTCGGCTTTTCAGTGCCATTTGCCTTTGCCGTGGCGGCTTTGATTGGCGGACAGTTTGACAGCGCGTGGGCGCGTTGGTCGCGGCCCTGGACCAATATCGCATGGGCCTTTCTGACCATTGGAATTACGCTGGGTAGTTGGTGGGCGTACTACGAATTGGGGTGGGGCGGCTGGTGGTTTTGGGACCCTGTTGAAAATGCCTCGTTTATGCCATGGCTGGTGGGTACCGCATTGATGCACAGTATTGCCGCCACTGAAAAGCGCGGTGTTTTTCGCAGCTGGACGCTGTTGCTGGCCATTTTGGCCTTCTCGCTGAGCCTACTGGGAACCTTTATGGTGCGCTCAGGGGTGTTGACCTCGGTACATGCGTTTGCCAGCGATCCTGAACGCGGCGTCTTTATTCTTGCCTTCTTAGCCATTGTGGTTGGCAGCTCGCTGTTGCTGTTTGCGTTGCGTGGGCCCGCTATGCAGAGTGCCGACGATGCCGGCAGCGCCCGTTACGGCGGCTGGTCGCGTGAGATTTTTCTGCTGTTTAACAATGTGTTACTGGTCACGTCGTCAGGCATGATCTTGGTGGGTACGCTTTACCCGCTGATTGCTGATGTACTCGATATGGGAAAAATTTCTGTTGGGCCACCGTACTTTAATTTCTTTTTTGTCCCGCTGAGCTTGGGCTTGATGGTTGCCATGGGCCTTGCCGTGTTCTCCCGTTGGAAAAAAACGGACGTGCAAATGCTGCGCCGCAAAGGCGCAAAACCGGCGCTGTTGAGTACTGTCTTGGGGTTGGTGTTGCCGCTATTTTTGGCTGAGGAGCTGTCGTGGGCGAGCTACTCGCTGGTGGCTGCGGTAACCCTGATCATAAGCTTTTGGGTAGTGACCATGAGTCTTGAGGATCTCTGGGATAAACTTGCGCCGCGAGGTGATAAAGGTATCGCTTGGCGTACCCTGCAGGCCAGTTACTGCGGCATGCTGTGTGCGCATATTGGCCTCGCTATCTGTGCGATTGGCGTTGGTTTGAGCACGGTTTACGATGTCCAAAAAGATGTGCGCATGGCCCCCGGTGATACGCTGTTGGTGTCTGGCTACGGGTTTACCTTTGATCGTCTTGATGTTGTTCAAGGGCCCAATTTTGTGGCGAGTCGCGGCCAAATAACTGTGCTTAAAGGGACAGAGCTTGTCAGTGTGTTGTATCCAGAGAAGCGCAGTTACACTGCCCGACAGCAGGTGATGACCGAAGCGGATATCGATGCGGGTTTGACCCGTGATCTCTATGTTTCCCTCGGCGAGCCTCTGAAAGATGGCGCTTGGGCAATACGGCTGCATGTAAAGCCCTTTGTCCGCTGTATTTGGCTGGGCGGCATGCTGGTGGCGCTGGGTGGATTGGTGACGGTGTTGGATAAACGTTATAGACGTCGTCGCGCCAAGGCCTCTGCGGTCACGAGTGAAGGAGTCGCTGCATGAATCGATTGACGCTGTTTATTCCCTTGCTGGTGTGTCTCGCCTTGGGCGCCTTTCTTTACTCGAGTTTGGATAGCGATCCCCAGGAATTGCCATCGGCGCTGATTGGTAAACCATTTCCTGAATTTTCCCTGCCTGACCTAAACGATGCCGAGCGTCAACGCAACCCATCGGATTTTCGCGGGGATGACGGCAAGGGCCGCGTGGTTTTAGTCAATGTGTGGGCGACATGGTGTTATGCCTGCCGTATTGAGCATCATTTTTTAAATATTTTAGCGGAGCAGGGCGTTGCGATTGTTGGCCTGAATTATAAGGACGATCGTGCCATGGCGCAGGATTGGTTGACTAATCGAGGCGATCCCTACCTGTTTTCTATTTTTGATGCCGAGGGTACTTTGGGTATCGATCTCGGTGTTTATGGTGCCCCAGAAACCTATTTGTTAGATGCTGAGGGAGTGATTCGTCACCGCCGCGTCGGCGTGGTTGATCAGCGGGTTTGGGATGAGGAGTTTCACGCACTCTACCAGCAGTTGACGGACGATGCCGATGCTCGCTAAGCGTGTTTCGTTAAGGATTTTTTTACGCGCCGCGATAGCCTGCCTAGCGCTGGGGACGTCGTCGCTGTTTGCTGGGGTCGATGTAGTTGATTTTTCAGATGAGTCGCTGCGTCCGCGCTACCAGCAGTTAGTTGAAGAGTTGCGCTGTCCAAAATGCCAAAACCAAAACCTCGCCGATTCTAACTCAGCGATATCGCAAGATTTACGTCGTCAGGTTCAGCAATTGCTGGAAAAAGGCTTGAGCGACGATGAAATTAAGGCTTATCTCACCAGTCGCTATTCCGATTTTATTCTCTATCGGCCTGACGTAAACAAGAACACCTGGGCTCTCTGGGGCGCGCCGGTGGTATTGCTGCTGCTTGGGCTGTTTTTATTGCGCCGCATGAGTTCGAAGAAAAGCCAGCCGATTGTGCCGACGGTAACGAGTAACGAGCGCGATCAAGAGCGATTACGCAAACTATTGGGTGACGACAAAGGGGATGTACAGCAATGAGTTTTTGGCTGGGTCTGGTTAGTATTTTGCTGATTGCGGGAGTCTTTCTGGGGTTACCTTTTGTCGCTCGACGTCGCGATGCCGACCAAACAGATGCGGCTGCGGTTTACGAGCAGGCCAATATTGCGGTTTTTCGCGAGCAGCAGGGGCAGTATCAACAGCAACTCGCCGCCAACGAGATCACCGAGACAGAGTACAACGTCATGCTGGCGGAGGCCGAGGCGTTATTGTTGAACAACACCGCCAGCGCGCAACCTGCGTTCCAGAGCCGTGATGGTATTTGGTTATTGCCCGTGGTTTGGCTGCTGATCTGTGCATCGACTGTTGGCCTTTACCACGCGTTGGGCGCCAGTCAAGATCAAGAGATTGCGGAGCGACTCGCCGTGCAAACCCGCGGAGTAAATCAATCTGGCGAGTTAGTTTGGGATCCGGACCTGTTGGCCATGATCGCAGAGCGTGCTCAGGCGCGCCCAAACAATATTTACTATTGGACAATTTTGGCGCAAGAAGCTGTGTCGCGCACAGATATGCTTTCGGCTGCAGGCTACTTCGCGGAGGCGCTGAAAGTTAATCCGCAGGAGGGCTATCTGTTGGCGCAGTATGCTCAGGCCCTGTTCTTTGTCGATGGCAACCGATTTTCTGAACGTGCCATCGAAGCGATGGACAACGCCTATGCCGTGGATTCAAGTAACGAGACGGTGCTTGGATTGAAGGGTATCCATGCCTTTCAAGAGGGCGAGTACAGGTTGGCGGTGAGCTATTGGGAGCGTGCGATGCAAAATCTTGCGCCGAACTCGGCCAGTCGCGAGGCACTGCAGAGCGGTATTAAACAGGCGCGCAAACTCAGTGGCGAACCGGCGATTATTGAGTTGACCATTGCGCTCGCGATCAGCCCGCAGATTACTTACGATGAAAATCAGTTTGTGTTTGTGGCCGTAGTCGATGCCGATGGCCCACCCATGCCGCTGCTGGCGCGAAAACTGGTGGCGAGCCAGTTGCCGCTGACCATTACACTAACGGATAGCGATGGGTTGATGGCCGACCGCAGCCTGAGTGATATTCGCCGCGTGAGAGTTATTGCTCGTTTGTCTGCATCAGGCACCGCGACACCGCAGGCGGGTGACTGGGAGACGAGCAGTGAGGTGATCAACGTTGCCAGTGACACCCCACCTCTGTCGCTGACGATTGCTCGGCAGCGCGAGCGCTAGGTCACCGTTGCGCTGCGCTAAATTGATGTGCTGAGGTGAGCCCTATCAGATATTAAGGCGCGCGAGTGTAAACCAGCTTGCCCGCAAGCCATGTCTGCTCTACGCGGGTTTTCCATAAGTCCGACGCGTCCCCTTGGAAAATATCCTGATCCAACACAATAAAGTCAGCCCATTTGCCGGGTGTCAGGCCGCCTAAGCGATCCTCTTGGTGCGCCGCCCAAGCAGCATCGATAGTGAAGCTGCGCAGAGCCTCCTCAACGGTCATAGCTTGCTCTGGAATCCAACCGCCTTCAGGTAGATTGCCTTTGTCTTGGCGGGTCACAGCAGCATGAATGCCGTCGAAGGGATTGGCGAGCTCAATCGGATAGTCTGAACCAGAGACAACACGGCTACCTTGATTTAAAAATGTTCGCCACGCGTAGGCGCCTTTTAAACGCTCGGCGCCAATTCTCTCTTCCGCCATATTCATGTCACTGGTGGCATGAGTTGGCTGCATAGAGGGAATCACGTCGAGAGACTTAAAGCGCTGAATATCGCTGATGGCGACAACCTGCGCGTGCTCAACACGGTTGCGTAAATGACGGCCACCGACTGTGGCATAGGCGTGCTCAAATTCATCGAGGGCGACGCGGTTGCCCATGTCGCCAATGGCGTGCACGGCGATTTGAAAGTCTGCTTGAATGGACTGCTCGAAGAGGCTGCGCAGCTCTTCACCGGACGTTAACATCAGCCCGCTGTGATCGGGGCGATCGCTGTAGGGCTCTATCAGTGCCGCGCCGCGACTACCCAGCGCGCCATCGGTATAAATCTTAATACTGCGCAGACTGTACATATCCTTGTCATCGCTGCTGTGCCCAGCGGCGAGAGTCTGTGCGAGGTTGGCGTTAGACGAGGAAATCATGCCATAGATACGCACCTGCATTTCTCCACGGTCGGCGATTTGACGGTAGAGGGGGTGTTCGAGAGCACTGACGCCCGCATCATGGGTTGATGTGACGCCAAGGCTGAGTAAATGTTTGCTGGCAGTGTCGAGGGCCAAGGTGATATCTGCGTCGTTAGGTTTCGGGATGATGCTAGTAATCAGTGACGAGGCGTTGTCGATCAACACGCCACTTGGATTACCCTCAGCATCACGAATAATTTCACCGCCTTCTGGCGCGACAGTGTCTTTGTCGATACCCGCCAAGCGCAGTGCGGCGCTGTTCGCCCATCCGCCATGGCCGTCGATACGCTCAAGCCAGACTGGACGGTCGCTGATCTGTGAATCGAGTATGGCTGCAGTGGGAAACGCTTGGTCGGGCCAGAGCACCTGATTCCAGCCGCGGCCTTTAATCCAAGTCAATGTGGGGTGCTGAGCGGCATAGTTAGCGACAAATTCCGCAGATTCTTGCGCAGATGCTAAGCCGCGAATATCAACGCTGAGCAAACTGTAGCCCAGGTCTGAGACATGGCCGTGGGCATCAATCAAGCCGGGCAGAAGTGCCTTACCCTGACCGTTGATTTTTTCTGCATTGGGATAATTCTGAGCCAGCTGGTCATCGCCAGTCGCGAGGACTTTGCCGTCTTTGATGGCAAGTGAGGAAAATTGAAAAAGTTCGCGATTGTTGTCAAAGCTGTAGCCTTGGATATTTTCTATCACAATCGGCCGTGATTCTTGAGCTGAGTCACAGCCGGTTAACAGTCCAATCAGAACGGCACAGGCCGCAGTCAGCGATAGTTTTTTCAAAATCACACTCCCCAGTCATTGTTGTTTTAGTTATTGCTGTTTTAGGTATTGCTGCAGTTTTCGCGGATATAGTCCCTCATCTTAGCTATTTGTGCGAGTTTTTCTTCCTCGGGCAAAAAACGATAATCACCGGTTTCGGGGTCCTTTTCACGAATTCGCCCGGTGTTTTCTAGGGTGGTCAGGTTGCTCTTGGCGATAGCGCAATTCTTTTGTCGAATCGCTTTTGTCTCTTCTGCGAGTTTTGTGGCTGAGCTGTCGTCGGTGTTCTCAGCCGGGTCAGCTGCGTCAGCGCTTTCGGTTGTAGACGTTGAGGCAGTTTTTGCAGGTTCTGAGCCCCCGCGAAGTGTAATCACTTTGGCGGCTGTGTTTTCCGGTGGCATTTCGCTGTAGTGGGTGACGCCATTTTCGTCGGTCCATTTATGAACCTTGGTCGTCGCCACGGCAGTAAAACTGATAAAAATTAGTCCAGCTAAAAGGGTTTGAACGAGTGCTGTCATGATCATGCTCCTTGCGTGAATCAGCTTAGTTTTTGAGGAAAGTGCTGTGCAGATAGGCTTCTAATAGGCTTCTAGTATAGATTTCAATGCACTGGATATCAGGCCAATGATTGACTAATTGTTCAAAACTGTTAAATTACGCGCCTTCTCAGCGTATTGCTGCAGAAATTTTGGACCAAGTACCATGCTGGCGTTATCCATGCCGCTGGTCATCAACACAGATGGCGCTACTATTTACCGATAGTTAAAGCACCCGATAACAGTCGTTAGCACTGACCCGTGCGACTGGAATTAGCCGTGATCGCGGCATCTATTTTGATGTAACAGCCTATTGCCACAATGTGAAAAGTCCCTAAGTTAATCTTTGTTGAGGACATATTGTGGAACTCCTTTCTGGCGGTGATATTGTTATCCGCGCACTGCGTGATTCAGGCATCAAGTACGTCTGGGGCTATCCCGGCGGTGCTGCGCTGCATATTTATGACGCCCTTTATCGACAAAACGACGTTGAGCATTTGCTGGTTCGCCATGAGCAGGCAGCCGTGCATGCAGCCGATGGCTTTTCTCGCGCGACCGGTGAGGTGGGCACTGCTCTAGTTACCTCGGGTCCCGGTGCGACTAACGCGATTACGGGTATTGCAACCGCCTACATGGACTCCATTCCATTGGTTGTGATTTCCGGACAGGTTCCCCTAACGAAGATTGGTCAAGACGCCTTCCAAGAGACCGATATGGTGGGTGTGTCGCGGCCGATTGTTAAGCACAGTTTTTTGGTGACTCGCGCAGAAGATATTGCCCAAACCATCGCCAAAGCCTATTACATTGCCGCTACTGGCCGTTCTGGTCCAGTTGTGGTGGATATTCCCAAAGATGTCACCGATCCAACTTATAAAGTGCCCTATGAGTACCCCACTGACATTAAAATCCGCTCATACCAGCCGACCGATAAGGGGCATCGCGGGCAAATACGCCGCGCGGTAAAAACCTTAATCGATGCCAAGCGCCCGGTCATGTACACCGGTGGCGGCATCGTTATTGATAATGCCTCAGAACATTTGATTGCGTTGGCGCGAAAGCTCAATTACCCCGTCACCAACACCCTGATGGGTCTCGGTGGCTACCCGGGCACTGACCGTCAGTATTTGGGGATGTTGGGTATGCATGGTACTTACGAAGCCAATACCGCGATGCATCACGCTGATGTTATTTTTGCGGTGGGTGCGCGCTTTGACGATCGAGTGACTAACGATTTAGCCAAGTTTTGCCCCCATGCCACCATTATTCATATTGATGTTGACCCCACCTCCGTGTCGAAAAATATTGAAGCGCATATTCCGATCGTGGGCACCTGTCGCGCTGTTTTATCTGAAATTCTAGAACTGGTTGAAGAGTCAGACACCGTGCCAGATGCTGACGCTATTGCCGCTTGGTGGACCCAGCTCGACCAGTGGCGTGCCGACAAAGGTCTGTACACCGCCTCACGCTATGAAGAGAGTTCGGGCACCTGCATCAAGCCGCAAGACGTGATCAAGATGCTCTACAAAGTGACCAATGGCGAAGCCATCGTCACCTCCGACGTGGGTCAGCATCAGATGTTTGCCGCGCAGTACTATCTGTTTGATAAACCGCGCATGTGGATTAACTCCGGCGGCCTTGGAACAATGGGCTTTGGCTTGCCCGCAGCCATGGGAGCCAAACTTGCGTTCCCCGATGTGGATGTCGCCTGTGTGACCGGTGAGGGCAGTATCCAGATGTGTATACAAGAGCTCTCCACCTGCACCCAGCACAAATTACCGGTGAAGATTATCAATCTCAACAATGCCGCACTCGGCATGGTGCGCCAGTGGCAGGATATGAACTACAACAGCCGTTACTCGCAGAGTCTTTATGAAGAGTCGCTCCCAGACTTTGTTGCTCTTGCTGAGGCCTATGGCCACGTCGGAATGAAAGTGACTCACTTCGATGAGTTGGAAGAAAAAATGCGCGAGTGTTTTGCCATGAAAGACCGCGTGGTATTTATGGATATTTGCATCGACCGATCGGAGCACGTCTACCCGATGCAAATGCCTGGCGGCTCAATGCGCGATCTGTGGCTGAGCAAGACGGAGAGAACCTAATGAAGCGTATTATTTCAATTTTGTTAGAAAACGAATCCGGCGCGCTGTCTCGCGTCGTTGGGCTGTTTGCTCAGCGTGGTTACAATATCGACACCCTGACGGTTGCACCGACAGACGACGATACCCTGTCGCGGTTAACCTTAACCACGCAGGGCGATGATCATATGGCCGAGCAGATTGTTAAACAATTGCACAAGCTCATCGACACTCTGAAAGTTGTCGACTTGACCGAGGGCCCGCACATTGAGCGCGAGTTGATGTTGGTAAAAATTAAGGCAGTAGATAATGATATCCGCACAGAGTTAAAAAACTGTGTGGAGATCTTTCGGGGGCACATTATCGATGTGACTCCAACAACCTATACCGTGCAACTTGCTGGAGACAGTGAGAAGCTCGACGCTTTTATCGAGGCCGTTCGCGATATAGGGGTTATGGAAGTGGTGCGAAGTGGTGTTTCTGGTATTTCCCGAGGCGACAAATTTTTACGTGTTTAACTATTAAATTAGGTGAAATCAATGCAAGTTTATTACGACAAAGACTGTGATCTATCAATTATCCAAGGCATGAAAGTTGCCATTATCGGCTATGGATCGCAGGGCCATGCCCATGCTAACAATCTGAAAGATTCAGGTGTTGATGTAACTGTTGGACTGCGCGCAGGATCTGCATCTGCAGCCAAAGCTGCGTCAGCGGGTCTGAAAGTAGACAACGTGCCTGCTGCAGTAGCCGCTGCCGATCTGGTGATGATTTTGACGCCGGACGAATTTCAGTCACAGCTTTACAAAAATGAAATCGAACCCAATATTAAGCAGGGCGCAACACTGGCATTTGCTCATGGTTTTGCCATTCACTACAACCAAGTGGTACCGCGTGCCGATCTCGACGTTATTATGATTGCGCCGAAAGCGCCAGGGCACACCGTGCGCAACGAGTTTGTCAACGGCGGTGGTATCCCTGACTTAGTTGCCATCTACCAAGATGCCACTGGTCGTGCCAAGAGCGTGGCCATGTCTTACGCCTCAGGTGTTGGCGGTGGACGCACCGGTATTATTGAAACTACCTTTAAAGACGAAACTGAAACCGATTTGTTCGGTGAGCAGGCGGTTCTTTGTGGCGGTGCCGTTGAGTTAGTCAAAGCCGGTTTTGAAACATTGACCGAAGCGGGCTACGCGCCAGAAATGGCCTATTTTGAATGTCTTCACGAACTCAAACTGATTGTCGACCTGATGTATCAGGGCGGTATTGCCAACATGAACTACTCAATCTCTAACAATGCTGAGTATGGTGAATATGTCACTGGCCCAGAAGTGATCAACGCTGAGTCGCGTCTGGCCATGAAAAATGCCCTCAAGCGAATTCAAAATGGTGAGTACGCAAAAATGTTTATCACCGAAGGTGCAATGAATTATCCTTCTATGACAGCATATCGCCGCAACAACGCAGCACACCCAATTGAGAAAGTGGGCGCCGAATTGCGTGGTATGATGCCGTGGATTACCAAGAATGCGCTGGTTGATAAAAGCAAAAACTAAGTTGTATTTAGTTACGCTTTCGCAAACGGCTCGCTCATCAGCGGGCCGTTTGTCTATTCAGGGTTGAACGGCGCAGAAATACAAATGAGTGCAGTGGGATAAGGCAATGACTGAAGCAACAGAAAGTGTGATGACCCGTGTAGTTGCCCTCGATGGCGGCATTAATTTCCGCGATTTAGGCGGCTATGAAACCATTCATGGGCAGCGAGTGAAATGGCGAAAAATTATGCGTTGTGGCCATTTGGCGGCCCTCAGCGATGCTGATATCGACACGCTTGACGTTATTGGTATCAATAAAATTCACGATTTCCGTCGCAAAGAGGAACAGGCGCAATCACCAAGCTGCGCTATTCGCGCAGAGTTTATCGATGACTACCAAATATCTGTTGGTGATATTTCGCGATTTTGGGAATTTCTTTTTGACGGTGCGCTGACGGCCGAGGCCTCGCATCAGCTGGTAGTGAATTCCTATCGCTCGTGCATTGACTCAGTGATACCTGCATTTAGCCGCTTTATGCGAGGGATTGTCGATAATGTTGAAGGGGCGAGCGTCTTTCATTGCTCGGCTGGAAAAGATCGCACTGGCATGGCGGCGGCACTGATTTTGTCTGCGTTAGAAGTGCCCCGCGAGACAATTATTGCAGATTACATGCTAACCATTCAGCATTATGATTCGAGTAAATTAATTGCTAT